>Ga0210057_1001532_pt1 | contig 34858 bp, 36 predicted proteins | sample CryGeyCG2114_010_2_FD_183968 | JGI IMG/M metagenome (GOLD analysis project Ga0210057, IMG submission 183968) | Groundwater microbial communities from aquifer - Crystal Geyser CG10_big_fil_rev_8/21/14_0.10 (SPAdes) (version 2) | ecosystem: Environmental > Aquatic > Deep subsurface > Groundwater ... | reverse complement strand
GTACATCTACCCCGGAATCCAGACTAAGGGCCTAGGATCTCGAGGTAGGTGTATTGATTTTCACTAAAATTATCTACTAGTGATATCACCACTCTCTGTGCGAGGGATGGGTCCACACCTAAAGTTCTTTGAAAATTGAATAGTAGTAGTAATTACGTCAAGCAATTTCTAATTGTCCTGATCTATTTCAAGTAGTCGCTAGTAAACAGAGCTTCGGCCCTGTTTACTAACAAACTACTTATTATCGAGGATTTGATCCTGGTCCAGGATGAACGCTGGCGGCATGGATAAGGCATGCAAGTCGAACGCTTTGTTTTTAACAAAGAGTGGCAAACGGGTTAGTAACACCTTGGTTACCTACCCTGAAGACGGGAATAGCTCCGGGAAACCGGAAGTAATGCCCGATAGTCTCGCAAGAGTAAATCTCGCAAGAGGCTTCAGGATGGACCTAGGCCCGATCAGCTTGTTGGTGAGGTAGAAGCTCACCAAGGCTATGACCGGTAGGGGGGCTGAGAGGCTGATCCCCAACACTGGGACTGAGACACTGCCCAGACACCTACGGGTGGCTGCAGTCGAGAATATTCCACAATGCACGAAAGTGTGATGGAGCAATGCCGCGTGCAGGATGAAGGCCTCCGGGTCGTAAACTGCTTTTCTACAGGAAGAAGCTAATTTATTAGTTGACGGTACTGTAGGAATAAGGAGCTGCAAACCTCGTGCCAGCAGCAGCGGTAATACGAGGGCTCCAAGCGTTATCCGGAATCATTGGGCGTAAAGCGCACGTAGGTGGTTCGATGCGTCTTCTGTAAAATCCCAACTGCTTAACAGTGGGTCTGCAGAAGATACGATCGAACTAGAGGGTGTGAGAGGTTACTGGAACTCACGGTGTAGGGGTGAAATCCGTTGATATCGTGGGGAACACCAAAGGCGAAGGCATGTAACTGGCACACTCCTGACACTCAGGTGCGAAAGCGTGGGTAGCGAATGGGATTAGATACCCCAGTAGTCCACGCCGTAAACGATGTTCACTAACTGTTGGAAGTATCGACCCTTCCAGTGGTGTAGCTAACGCGTTAAGTGAACCGCCTGGGAAGTACGGCCGCAAGGCTAAAACTCAAAGGAATAGACGGGGACTCGCACAAGCGGTGGAGCGTGAGGTTTAATTCGACGATCAGCGAAGAACCTTACCCAGACTTGACATTCTAGTGAAAGACTTAAGAAATTAAGTCCCCTCTTCGGAGCACTAGGACAGGTGCTGCATGGTTGTCGTCAGCTCGTGCTTTGAAGTGTTCCCTTAAGTGGGGTAACGAGCGCAACCCATACTGTGTGTTACAAGTGTCACACAGGACCGCCCCCCACTTTTTGCCGGAGTGAAAACTCGGGCCAAGAGTGGGGGGAGGAAGGAATGGATGACGCCAAATCAGCATGGCCCTTTGATGTCTGGGGCAACACTCGCGCTACAATGGCTGGTACAACGGGTTGCCAAACCGTGAGGTGGAGCTAATCCCTTAAAACCAGTCTCAGTTCGGATCGGAGTCTGCAACTCGACTCCGTGAAGTCGGAATCGCTAGTAATCGCGGATCAGCACGCCGCGGTGAATACGTTCTCGAGTCTTGTACTCACCGCCCGTCAATGCAAGGGAGCTGGGAATACCCGAAGGATCGTTTCGACGGTACTAAGGTAAGCTCAGTGACATGGCATAAGTCGTAACAAGGCACGCGTAGCGGAAGCTGTGCGTGGATCAATTAAACTTTTTCTTTTTTCTTTGAAAAAAGAAAAGTCGATTCTAACTTCGGTTAGAAGCAACAATTGGTTTTGGTCGTGGAGCCATAAGTCACGACCGGTCAGGATAATTAGAAATTGCTAGAAAACAAAAAACGCCAATATTCTTGGCGTTTTTTGTTTTCTCTCCTCTCTTTAATCCAATTTGCTATAATATATGGTAATGGCAGATACCGATAAAAAAATTCTTCTTGTAGAGGACGACGAATTTCTTTCGTCCCTAATTAAAAACCGCTTACATCGTGAGAATTTTCGAGTTGCCTTGGCCACTGACGGAGAAGAAGCCATCGAAGCCCTCAAGAAAGAAACGCCTGATTTAGTCTTGCTAGATTTGATTTTGCCCAAGCGCCTCGGATTTGAGGTGATGGAAGAAGTGCAAAATAACCCAGAAATAAAACGTCCCCCCTTCATGATTATTTCCAACCTTAGCCAAAAAGAAGACGTAAAGAGAGCGCAAGATCTTGGGGCTGTGGATTATTTTATCAAAGCGCAAATAATGATAGATGATTTAATCAAGCGCGTTAAAGCCTTTATGGATGCGGGTGCTGATAACTATGTTCCCGAATAAACACATTTATCCACATTCCGTCAAAACCTTCTCCAAAGTAGTGATATTCTTATATTAAGAATCCGCGTCGTCGGGATAAAAACATTAACCTACTAAATATGAGAAAAGGATTTACCCTAATTGAGCTCTTGATCGTTATTGGAATCTTAGCTGTCCTAGCAACCATAACCGTGCTCGCACTCAATCCCGCCCAATTATTTGCCCAAGGTCGAGACAGTCAACGTATTGCTGACCTGTCTACTACATATAAAGCTCTAAATGTTTATATGGGTACTGTTCGAGTCCCCAACCTTGAACTAGGTGCCGGGTTCACCTGTGGAACCAATTACACTGCTTCTGTTGATGGAACCACTAGCCCGTTCACCTCTTCAACCACCGACGTTCCGGCTCTGTCAGAAGTGTTCGCTATCGACGGCACTGGCTGGGTTCCAGTTAATCTAACTTTGACCGCGGGTGCTTCACCTCTTTCCACGCTTCCCCGCGACCCAATCAACACTACTGACTATTTTTACGCCTACGCCTGCGACAACACTAACAAAACGGTCGAATTGAATGCTATAATGGAAAGTAATCGCTATGCCAATAGCGGCCAGGACGACGTTGAGTCAACCGATGGCGGTGATGACAACGATGTCTACGAGGTCGGTTCAGATCCCGACCTAAATCTATAAACGTAATTAATTAAAAAAAATATGAGAAAAAAAGGATTTACCCTAATCGAGTTGCTGATCGTTATTGGAATCTTGGCGGTGTTAGCAACTATCACCGTGTTGGTTCTAAACCCAGCACAATTGTTTGCCCAAGGTCGGGACAGTCAAAGAATTTCTGACCTAAGCACAACCCGTTCTGCCCTAAGCCTATATTTAGCCACCGTAACCAGTCCAGATCTAGATGGGGCCACCACCGCCTGCTCGAGCCGATGCTATGTAAACCTAGCCAGCGGTTTGGCTACCGGTTGTGGATCACGCCACGGCACGAAAACAGTTAACTATGACACTGACCGCACCGTTGATGGTACTGGTTGGATCCCAGTAGACTTCAGCAGTATTTCTTCTGGAGCTCCACTATCCAACCTTCCAGTCGACCCAACCAACGATACTACTAACTTCTACTCCTACGCTTGCGATAACACCAACAAGACTTTTGAGCTTAACGCCGACATGGAATCACTTCGCTATGCACAAGGAGGTGAAGACAGCGTTGAAGATTCTGATGGTGGAAACAGCGCAACAATTTATGAGGTTGGCTCAGAACCAGGTCTAGATATCTAATGTCTTTAGTTCAGATTGTATCAATTACAATTCTGGTATTAACAATAGGAGCGCAGCTTAGTCTGCGCTCCTATTTGGTTCGATACAGAAAGCATCTACTCATCTTAAGCATATTTATAATATCGCTTATCCTCATACAACAAAGTCACCAAGTGTTTGTTGATTGGATATCTTCTCCGCCGCCCGGACGCTTCTTAGCTCCTCCATTTAAAAGCATTAGCTACTTCTTTTATATTTCCTATCGCCGCTTCTTCGCGCCCTACCTCCTCAGCTTAATTATTGCTCTAATCTCTCTCGTTAGTATTTTAAAGAGTAAAAAAGCCATGACTAAGGTATTTGAGAAAGAGGAACCATATTTAATTACCTTGGGAATTTTTCTCAGTCCCCACCCCCTCTGGATCGTTTTTATTACCGCCACCCTAGCCCTCTATCTTCTCTATCTGTTGGCGTATTTTATCATCAGGCATCGCATCGACCGTCTATCTTTTTATTATTTTTGGCTGCCAGCTGCGGTCATTACAATATTCACAAAAGCCTATCTAATTAGTTACGTCCCTTGGCTTAAGGTCCTAATCTTTACCTCCAGCTAATTTAAGATCGTGCTAAAATAAAAGCACATCCAATATGCTGCAGATCCCAAAAGAAGAATTAAAGAAGATTTTGGTTGCCGATGGTTTAAGCACTGAAGAAGAGTTCGCCGCTATCGAGCAAGAGGCTAAAATCGCCAACCAATCCCCCGCCCACCTCCTGCTTGGTCGTGGCGTAATTACCCCTGAGTATTACAACAATATTCTTGGTGAATATTATGGCGTTCCTTTAGTTAGTCTCGACAAAAATGCTGTCGACCAAGAAATTCTGCACCTAATCTCTGAGGACTACGCTCGCCAGCACCTCGTCCTCCCTTTCCGTCGCCAACCCAACGGCAGCGTCGACGTAGCTATGACCGACCCTAGCGACCTAACGGCAATTCAATACCTTCAGAAAAAACTCGCCGCTCAAGTTAATCCGTTTCTTGCTCCTCGAGAGGACTTTGGAGACATTTTTGCTCTGTACGGTAAAAAACAAGTTGAGAACTTCCGCAATGTTATCCAAAAAAACATTGAGGATTCCTTAAAGCTAAAAACCAAGCGCGGTGAAGAGGCGGCTCAAGAGGTGCCAATCATCGCCATTACCGACAACCTGCTTTCCTATGCAGTATCCTCGAGAGCATCTGATATTCACATAGAGGCCCTCGAAACCGAAACTTTAGTTCGTTTCCGCATCGATGGTGTCTTGCGTGAGGTTATCCGAATTCAAAAAGGTATTCACCCAGCCATCGTTGCTCGTTTTAAGATTCTTGGAGGGGCAAAGCTAGACGAACACGCCAAACCTCAGGATGGTCGCTTCCGTTACAAGATCGGCGACCAAAGCATCGACATCCGTCTCTCTATCCTACCCACCATGTACGGAGAAAAGCTAGTTTTGCGTCTTTTGGGAGCTTCTAGCCACATTCTTTCTTACGAAGAGCTAGGTATGAGTAAGGCCACTATCGAAAAAGTTAACAAAAATGCCTCTAAAACATTTGGGACGTTTCTTATCACTGGTCCAACTGGGTCTGGTAAATCCACCACGATGTACTCCATCTTAAACCTCCTCAACAAACCAGAGGTAAATATTGTTACGGTTGAAGACCCGATCGAGTACAACATGCCTTACATTAATCAAACCCAGGTAAATCCCGACGCTGGGATCAGCTTTGCCAGCGCCCTTCGATCAATTTTGCGTCAAGACCCAAACATTATTATGGTCGGTGAAATTCGAGATCCAGAAACCGCTGAAATTTCGGTTCACGCCGCTCTTACCGGTCACTTACTCCTCAGCTCCCTCCACACCAACGATGCCCCAACCTCCATTCCTCGATTAGCAGACATGAAAGTCCCCCTCTTCCTTATCTCCGCTGTTCTAAACGCTGTACTAGCTCAACGCTTAGTTCGTCGACTTTGTTCTGACTGCATCTATTCATATGAACCAACGCCAGAGATTATTGCCACCATCAGAGAGCAAATGAAAGACCTCGGTCTCCCCGAAGATGTCCACCTTCCAAAACTATTTTTTAAAGGAAAGGGATGCCCGACCTGTGGTAAAAGCGGCTATCAGGGCCGAATGGGTATTTATGAAATATTAGACGTTGACGAAGAGATTCGCCAATACATTGTCGCGAAAGGATTTACCCTTAGCGGGTTGCGTAACTTGGCTAGGAAAAATGGTATGAAGGCCATGTTTGAAGATGGTTTAGAAAAAGCCCAACAGGGTCAAACTAGCATTGAAGAAGTCTTAAGAGTTATTCGAGAATAATTCCCGGAGAAAGGCAATTTTCCTCATTTTCTCGTGATATAATTTAAGTACAACCCGTCTACGGGTGTTTCAAAATTTCTATAATCCTTATTTTGCATGCCAAAATTTCACTACGTTGCATCAGCTGACGGAGGGAGAGTGGTTGAAGGCAATCAGCAAGCCGAAAGCACCGCCCACCTTCTGCAGTTCCTTTCTCAAAAAGGCCTAAAGCCAGTATCAATAAAAATTGTTAAAGACTCTGAGTCTTCTGGTAAGGCGAAGCTTTTTGGAAAAAAGATTACCCTCACCGACCAAATCTTTTTGGCCAAATACCTATCTATCATGCTTAAAGTTGGCACCGACCTATTCCAAGCCATCAATATCTTAATCGCCGACTTTGATAAACCAGCTCTTCGTGCCCTACTTATTGAAATCCGTGAAAACCTTGAACGCGGACAACCATTTTATAGTGTTTTTGAGAAATACTCCGACTATTTCTCCCCTGTTTTTGTTAACTTAGTAAGATCTGGAGAGTCTTCGGGAAACCTACAAGAAGTCTTCTTTGATCTAAGTGATACATTAGCAAAGGAAAAGGATCTTCGAGCCAAAATTAAGGGCGCTCTTATTTATCCCATTATCCTATTAACCCTTTCTATGGGTATTTTGATCTTTTTGGTCACCTTTGCCCTACCAAAACTAGCCAATGTTTTTACCGGTGGTGGATTTGAGCCGCCAGCATTTTCCCGCGCCGTCTTTGCGGTTGGTCTATTTATCAATGCCAATTTGTGGCTACTGATCGGGCTATCAATCGGGCTATCAATCGGGCTAGTTATATTCTTCAAATCCAGAGCTGGGAAAAAGTTCTTCCTTCGTTTTAGGACAAAGGTGCCCGTAATAAAAACCATTGTCTTCCGCCTAGCCATTCAGCGATTTGCCTCTACGCTGGCCGCTCTCCTTAAGGCCGGTGTGCCAATCATGGAGGCTCTGCAAATCACCGCTAATACAGTCAGCCATCCAGATGTTAAGAATGGCATCCATCGCGCTCGAGAGAAAATATCTCAGGGTGTTTCCCTTGGAGACGCATTTAAACAAGAAGCTGCCTTCCCCTTTGTCGTCTCCAACCTTATTTCCATCTCCGAAAAGGCTGGCCACATTGAGGAAGTTCTCGAAACCCTCAGTAAATTCTATGAATCGGAAATTGATTCTTCTATCAAAAGTGCAGTTTCTTTCATCGAGCCAGTATTACTTCTTGGAATCGGTTCGGTCATTGGTCTAATCGCCCTTGCAATCATCGTCCCCGTATATCAATTGGTCGGACAGCTCTAAAGCATGTCAAAAAAAATAAACAATCAAAAAGGATTCACCTTCATAGAGCTTGCCGTGGTCCTTGCCATCGGATTAATCATTGCCACTATCGCCATTCCTAACATTGCTCGCTTTCTTGCGACTCAAGACCTAGAAACCGAAACCAAGACCATCGCAGCAATGCTCCGCAGTGCTCAAGAAAAATCCATGAGTCAAGAAGAATCTAGCCGCTGGGGAGTCTCTTTTTATAACAATCCATCCGGCCGAGATGAATACACCTTATTCCAGGTGAACGAAGGGTCTTTTGCTAGCACCACTGTTAGTGTTCCTGGGACAACCCTAGACAGTCGACTCATGAAGAAAAACCTCACCTTTTCCTATCCAGCATCTAGTGTACGCTACAACGTCGCCTTTTCTAAAATAAATGGAGAACCCAGCACGGTAAACGCAATTGTTGTTGAGTCTGTCAGCGACTCCTCAAGCAACTTCAGCATTTCAATTAATGGCTCTGGAGGTATCGACTATGAATAAATCTACCTTAAAAAACCGTGGGCAATCCCTGATTGAGGTCGTCATCGGGGTCGGCCTATCCAGCATTTTTATTGCCGGAGCCGTTGGCGCCATAGTTTTATCGCTGAGAGTGGGAAACGATAACCAATTTAGTCAAATTGCCTCTGAGCTAAACCATAAAATTGCCGAAGAAATCGTTGCTATTTCCCGCAACGACTGGAACGATGTCCGAGATTTAAGCACCTCCACCCCCTATCACACCACCTCCAGTGGTAGTTTTTATGCTGTCGTCTCTGGCACCACCACAGTCCAAGTAGATCAATATAGTTTTGAGCAGTCATTTATATTAGACGACGTTTACCGAGATGGAGAAAACAATGTTGTTGCCTCCGGCGGATCCTGGGACCCCGCCACAAAAAAAATCACTCTCACTACTGCATGGGATCAAGATGGCAATAGTGGATCATTAAGCTTTGTCCGCTACATAACCAGTTACGGCAATGCCGTTTTCCACCAAACTGACTGGTCAGGGGGAGCTGATCAACCTGGCCCCATAACCACCGTAAATAATCTGTTTGCAACATCAACAAATATCAATTTCTCCGTATCGGGTGAGATATTCATAGAAAACTTCAGTGGCCAGACCGCTAGTTCTAGCGCAAACATAGACGAAGTAGATCACTGGGCTTGGAATGATGTTATCGGCTGGATAGATTTTAATACCGGCAACGTTCAGATAACCTCTACCACTATTAACGGCTATGCTTCCAGCTCTGTGGGTGAAATTGCTCTCAATTGCGCTACATCCCCAGCGGCAGACTGCTCTAATTCCTACGAAGTTCTAAACGACGGCAGTGGCAACCTATCTGGCTGGGCTTGGAACGACATAATCGGCTGGATTAGTTTTGCCTCCACCAGTCCAACAACCTATGATGTTAGCATCGACACTGCTACCGGTGAGTTTACTGGCTGGGCTTGGAACGACATAATCGGCTGGATTAGTTTTAACTGTTCCGACTCGGGCTCGTGCGGAACAAGCGACTACAAAGTTAAAACCCTCTGGGGATCTGAAGTGATTTCTTCCACCCTAACTTCCAGTATTTTTGACACACAAAAAACTCAAGGTGCTACCTTCAACTCGGTCATGTGGCAAGGATCTCTCCCAGCCGGAACTGCAGTAAAATTTCAAATTGCTACGTCCGACTCTTCTTCGGGGCCGTGGGATTTTATTGGCCCAGATGGATCTAGCGCCACCTACTATCAACCCACCGGCCCAGACACCCAAATCACCCTTTCAAAAGCCAACCACAATAAGCAGCAATATGTTCGCTACAAAGTGTTCATCGAGTCCGATATAGATAGGACCGAAACACCAACCGTGCGTGATATAATTATCTCCTGGAGCTACTAAAATGGTAAATCTAAAAAAGCTTCTAAAAAAAATTAACGGAGTAGCCTCCCTGCCCACCATTCTCCTCTTTGGCGCCCTATTAATCGAAGTCGCAATCGCCAGCACGCTTTTAATTTACTATCTCAACACCAGTGTTTATGGTACCCGCCTCGCTAATGAGGCACTCTTAGCCGCCCAATCTGGAGTTGATGACGCAATAGTAAAAATTATTTTAGATAAAGACTGTCCAAACGCTAGCTGCGCGAGCAACTACACTCTCACCGTTGGTCAAAGAGAGGCAGACGTAACTATTTGTAAAGATACCTGTAGCGGCAGTGGCACTACTCAAATCACCTCCGTTGGAAGCGCCTTTACTAAGAAGCACCAACTAATTGCTATTGTTAATATAGATCCAGTAACCGGAGAGCTAAGTGTAACTTCAGTTTTAGACACACCACTATAATGAAACTCCTCTTCGCATCCAAAATCATGTCCCTCCTCTCCCCCGATCCCAAAATCGGCGGATTAGAGATATCGCACGATTCAGTTCGTTACGTTTCGGTGCGAAATCTTAAGAGCGTCACCCAAGCCTCAGTAAAGCTCGCTCCAAAAACTATTGTCAACGGAGAAATTAAGGAACGGCGCAAACTCTTTGAGGCCCTAGTTAAGCTTCAAAAACGCGTTTCTCCAAAAGGAAAAACTGTTCACGTTAACCTCATTCTTTCTTCTTTCCTAGTCTTCACTCAAGCCTTTAATACTCCCGACCTAGAAGGAGAAGACCTAAAAGAAGCCATCGATCTAAATCTGCAGGGTCTCTCCCCGCAAGATATCGAAAACAATTATTACGATTGGCAAGAAATCGGCAAAGCAACAGACGGGACTAATTTAGAGCTGCTCGGAGCCTTTGCCAACAACAAAATTGTCGACCAGTACACCAGCATTCTCTTCCAAGCCGGCTTTGATGTTAGCTCGATTGAATTCCCTGGCGCAGCAATCGCCAGACTCCTAAAGGATCGTTGGTCCCAAGACAGCAAAAAGGCAAATTATCTAGTTGTTTACACCAACAGCGAGGGTGTCTTACTGTTGATTATTAAAAACGACGCTCTTTATTTTAACCACTTTAACGCCTGGAAGGATCTCTTAAAAAACCCGGAGGAGAAAATTGAGTTTGAGCACATTCAGCAATTCTTTAAACAAGACCTACAAAAAGTCCTAAACTTTTACCACGGAAAGACAAAACACCGGATTGAAAAAGCTGTCATTCTATCTCCCTTCTTCGAGTACGACATATCTCAATTATTAGAAAAAGAGTTTCGGGTTGAAGCAGTCGAGCTCTCTATCCCCGATCTTCCCGTCACCCCTCCATGGTTTCCAGTCCTCGGCGCCTGCCTTCGGGGCTTAATCCCTCGATCCAAAGATGTCTACATCAGTTTGGGAAAAAGCAATATCCAGCAAGGTTATTATCACAGCAAAAGCTTGTCCTTTATTAAAATGTGGAGAAAGATTTCTGTCACCACTTTATTATTTATGATCCTCTCCTTTGCTGGTTTAGATTTTTTACTGCTCCAAACTCAGCTAAATCAGGGATTGGACGAGCTTGGGGGCGCCACCCTGACCTATCAAGAAGAGTACAACAACTATCAAACTCGGGCTGAAGAATTCAATTCCTTAATAGCCACAATCGAAAAGGTAGAAAAGGAAGAGACTCCATTTTCTCCGGTAATCGAAAACGTCCGCACTCATGCAGCAGGTTTAGCCACGATAAACCGCATATTTTTCGATAAGCAAAATTCAGTTATATTGATCAACGCCAATAGCAACTCAGAAATAACCGCCCTCGAGTTTAAAAAGTCCCTAGAGGAAGACCCCTATTTCACCAATATCAACTTACCTCTCTCCAACATAAAATCCCAGCCTGACGGCACAGTCTCCCTGTCCCTCACCCTAAATATTCGAGCCCAACTAAAAGAAATCCCCACCCCAGAGACGCGGTAGCTAACCAACGATTCTCTCTATTTCAACTAGGGCTTGTTCTGCGACTTTAGAAAACGCCCGATTAGCAAAAAATCCAAAATGTTTAAGCACAAAATCTTCGGCTTTCTGCCGAATTTTTTCTTTCGGGTTTCTAATCCCAATTCTTAGCCTCCAAAAATCCTGTGTACCGAAGCTAGCAATAATACTCTCCGCCCCTCGGTGGCCCGCTCCCGACCTATCTCGGCTTAGCTTAAACGTCCCCAAGGATAGATCGCTATCATCGTGACAAATTATGCAGTTTTGAATATCAAAGTTTTTATTCTTCAAAAGGTCTTTTACCGCCGGTCCTGATTGATTCATAAATTTATCAGAATACAAAAATTGCACACCCGGCAGACTTTCTTGGGCTAGCTTCTCTATTTTATTCGCAACCACCATTCCCGCATTATGAAAAGTCCGCTCATACTTGGGTCCGGGATTGCCAATTCCTATAATCGCTTTAATCACCATATCTATGTTAGTATACCCCCACACTAAAGAAATTATCAAAATTTATCTAGTTTTTAATTGCTTTTGACGAGTTGGTATAGTAAAATCCAAGTACTGTTGTATTTTTAAGCAAATTTCTTCACTAATAGTCAAACAAGATGAGAGATTTCATTGCTGGAATTTGGGAAATTTTAGAAGTGGTGCTTATCGCCCTTTTGACCGTATTTTTCATTCGCAGCTTTATTATGCAGCCGTTTTTAGTAAGCGGGGCAAGCATGGAGCCAAACTTTGAGGACGGCAACTACCTTCTAATAGATGAAGCAACCTATTATTTCCGCGAGCCAGCTCGAGGCGAGGTGATAGTCTTCCATTATCCCGCCGATAAATCATCCTTTTTCATCAAAAGAGTCATCGGCCTGCCAGGTGAAAGAGTGGTTATCGAGTCTGGATCCGTAAAAATTGCCCCTAAGAACGCTCCGGAAGATTTAAGAATCATCGACGAGCTGTATCTGGACCAAAACTTGCTAACCTCCGGCCATGCCGATATTATTCTCCAGGACAACGAATACTTCGTGTTGGGAGATAATCGCTCCAACAGCTTCGACTCTCGCAACTGGGGGACACTCAGCGAAGACAATATTGTTGGTCTAGTCCGCCTAAAACTATTCCCCTTCTCTGAATTCGGCACAATCGCAATCCCTAGCTACTAAACAAAATATGGAAAAAAATAAAAAGACCAAAAAGCCTTCAAATAAAAAAGATTCTAACCAGTCCATTCGAGGAATGCGCGACATTCTACCAAAAGAGCAACCACTTTGGGAAAAGGCTTATTCAACCTACAAAGAGGTGGCAAATTACTACAACTTCCAACCAATCACTACTCCGATAGTTGAGCAGTTAAGCCTCTACGAGCGCTCCAACCCTGAAGCTGACCTAGTCAGTAAGGAAATGTATTATGTTAAGACCCGATCTGGTAAAGACACCCTAGCACTCCGCCCAGAAGGCACCCCAGGGGTCGTCAGAGCTTATTTAGAGCATGGGATGAAGAGTTGGCCCCACCCGGTAAAATTAAGCTATTACGGGCCATTTTTCCGCCACGACAAGCCTCAGCTAGGCCGCTACAGACAACTCCACCAAGCTGGATTTGAGGTATTTTCTAGCAAAATTGACCCCCTCTACGACGCCCAGGTGATTTTGGCTGGATTCCGCTTTATCGAGATGATGAAAATCAAAAACTGCTCAATCCACATTAACACCATTGGCACCCCACGCTGCCGGACTACATACATCCAAAAGCTAAAAGCCTTCTTTAAAGAAAAGCAAAAACTTTTAACCGTTGAGCAGAAAAAGCGACTAGAAAAAAACCCTCTCCGTCTTCTCGACAGCAAAGACAAAAACATCCAAGAGATGAAAGAAGAGGCTCCAACCATCCTTGATCACCTAGACTCTGATTCTAAAAAGCACTTTATGTCAGTTTTGGAATATCTCGAAGATCTTGGTCTCCCCTATACCCTAGACCACACCTTGGTGCGCGGATTAGATTATTATACTCACACCGTATTCGAATTTATCCTTGATCCAGAAAACGAAGCCGAAGACGAATTGAACTTCTCTCTCGGAGGTGGCGGTCGCTACGATTACTTGGTTGAGCAATTTGGTGGAAAGCCAACTCCAGCTACCGGAGTCGCCATCGGCATCGACCGCGTGCTTGATGTTATCAAAAAGAAAGAAATCCAGGTCCTACCAAAAGCCAAAGAAAAAGTCTTCCTAATCCACATTGGCGACTTAGCAAAACGAAAAAGCCTCGCCCTCATCGAGCAGCTTCGCGATGCCAAGATCCCAGTACAAGAGGCCCTTGGAAAAGCCTCCTTGGCTGCTCAGCTAAAAATTGCCGACAAGGCTGGCTCCAAAACTGCTCTGATTTTTGGTCAGAAAGAAGCTTATGAAGAAACAGTTATCATCCGCGACATGAAGACTGGCGCACAAGAGACTGTTCCTTTGGCCAAACTAGCAAGCGCATTAAAGAAAAGGCTCTAAACGATGTCTACCATATTCGAAAAAATCATCAGCAAGGAAATTCCAGCTGAAATCCTCTACGAAGATGAAAATACTCTTGCCTTCTTGGACGCTAACCCCTGCTCAGAAGGTCACACCTTGGTAATTCCTAAAAAGGCTGTTTCCAACCTAATTGAAGCCGACGAAGAAACCGTCTCTAATCTTTTTAAAACCGTAAAAAGGGTTACCAAAACACTCGCTGAGTCAGATCTAGACCCAGTTGGCTTTAGTATAGGGATAAATCATGGGGAAGAGGCTGGGCAGAGTATTAACCACCTCCATGTTCACATCATCCCCCGCTATAAAGGAGATGGCGATGGCACCATCCGCAGCATGCACAGCATAGTTAGCAATCCGCCCACAAACGACCTAAATACGGTGTTTAATAAGATCATTAAATAGCTAAGCTTGCCAATCCAGAAAAGATACAGTAGAATAGGACGACATTGATTTTATGCAAGTAAACAAACGAAAAAATGAAACTAATAGCTCTCTTCTCTACCGCTTCACCCGCAAAACCAGACAGGGTGGCTTAAAGAAGGAGACTCGCAACCGTCGCTTTACTACGCGGCCAGTTTCAAAACGCAATCGCCGAATTTCTGCCATTCATCGAGATGAAAAAAAGCAGGACTTTAAGCGCAAGCGAAAACTTGGTCTACTTTAGACCCATGAACGCATACGAAACCATTCAGGCCGAACTCAAGACGGCCCTCAAAGAATCTAAGCCAGAAAAAGTCATGCTTTTACGTGGCCTAGTTTCTGCTATTAAAAACGAGATTATCGCTAAGCGAGCCAAAGACCCTCAGATCACCGAATTAACCGAAGAGGAGCAGATCCAAGTCTTGTCCAAGGAGGCTAAAAAACGCAAAGAAGCCGTGCAAGCATATAACGATGGTGGACGAGCTGATCTCGCCGAAAAAGAGCAACGCGAGCTAGACACAATCGCCCAATATCTTCCCGCCCAAATGAGCGAGGATGATCTTAAAGCCGTAATTAAATCCGTAGTCGAATCCGATGGACTAACCGAATTTGGCCCAGCGATGCAAGCGGTGATGGCCAAAGTCAAAGGACAGGCTGATGGTAAACAGGTATCCCAATTTTTAAAACAAAAACTTGAAAATTCAGATGCTTTCTAAAGTCTCTGTATATTCTTTGGGAGAAAAGCCCCACTCTAAAAAACTTCTTGCAATCGCCGAAAATCTTGGGCAAAAACTCATCGCCCAATTAGAAAAGGGCGAACAAGCTTGCCCTGATAAAAATATCCATTCAATGAATGGATATTTTTGCGAAGTATTTTTAGTTGATAAAGAGATAATGGACAAAAACGTTCTATCCTTTCCGGCCCCAAAGGATTTTCCTCATCCCGACCTAGAGCAACAACCCCTCGGTGAGATATACCTCAATCCCGAAGTTATCCAAAGTCAGGGACACGACTTAGAAGCCCTACTTATACACGGCTTTCTGCATTTACTTGGATATGACCACCAAGGAAAAGATGATACAATTAGCATGCAAGAGCAAGAGCAAAAACTCCTTCACGCCTTTTGCTAAGGAGATTTTGTCGGTTTTTTTGCTTTTCAAGTCCCCTACTCCATATTTTGTGCCTTCCTAACTATGAGTAAATTTATTGTTGGTCTAGACGTTGGCTCCTCTCAAATTAAGGCCGCCATCGCCGAACAAAAAAACCAAAACGAATTCGTTTTAAAAGATCTGAAGCGCTTTCCATCGATGGGAATGCGCCGCGGCATGATTGATAATTTTTCAGATGCAGCTCAATCCATTGGGCGCGCTCTCCAAGAGATCAACGAGGATTACCCTCGTTCAATTCGCAACCTAATTCTTAGCGTTGGCAGCGAGAAAGTAAATATTCAAACCTCAAAAGGCGTAGTGGCTGTTTCCCGGGCGGACGATGAAATTTATCAGGACGACATCAAGCGCGTCACCCAGTCTTCTCAGGCCATCAACATTTCTCCTAATCGAATAATTCTTCACCCTCTTACCCAAGAGTTTATCGTCGACGGAGAAGAGGGCATTCGAGATCCCCTAGGAATGACTGGTAAGCGCCTCGAAGCCAATAGCCTGATCATTGATGACTTCGCCCCCGCAGTAAACAATCTTACTAAATGCATTGAAGATCTTGGTGGAGGGGTGCTTGATGTGATCTTTTCTCCCCTCGCCTCTGCTGAAGCTACACTAACGAAAAACCAAAAAGAATTGGGCGTAGTTTTAATCGACATCGGCTACGGTAAGACCAGTATCGCAATTTACGAGGAGCAAAAACTCTTGCACGCCGCCGTTGTTCCAATCGGGTCTGGTCACATCTCCAACGACCTAGCCATCGGGTTAAAGATTCCCGTTGATGTTGCCGAAAAAATCAAACTTTCTTTTGGCTCCGCTAGTGCCAAGAAAGCCCTTAAAAAAGACTCTATTGACCTTAATAAGATAGATGAGAGAGCTCAAGGAAATGCATCTAAGAAGTTTATCGCTCAAATAATTGAAGCTCGCCTGACCGAAATCTTTGAATATGTTAATGAAGAAATGAAAAAAGTTGATAGAGAAAATCAACTTCCCGCCGGAGCGGTTCTTTTGGGCGGCGGCTCAAAGCTTCCGGGATTAATCGACCTCGCAAAAGAGAAACTCGGCTTTTCTGTTCAGCTAGCCAACCCCAATCTTAACTTTCTCCAGCCCGATAGTGCCGAAATTTCTATCGAAGCTGAGCAAATTGATTTTATCCCCGTTATTGGACTTTTGCTATATAATCAGCTACAATATTCGCCACAAAGCAGAATTCCTGGCCAAGCCGGCTCTTGGCTTCGACAGGTGCTTAAATACTTCATTCCATGAAGAAAAAGGCGAAAAAAAGCACTAAAAAATCTACCACCACCCCTAAAAAGGTAACCCAGAAGTCTTCCAAAGCTAAACCAGCAAAAAAGCCGGTAGCTTCGTCAGTTTCTGCGCCAAAACCGAAGAAAAAGGCTATCAAGCCACAACCAAACCTCTCCCACCCCACTGTAAAAACTAGGATCCGGGCTCCTTTTGATCGCGTGCGAATAAAAGTGTTTGGCGTTGGTGGCGGAGGAGGAAACGCTATTAGCCGAATGCGTCGCAATTCCGATATCCGCGGAATTGATTTTATTGCTATCAATACCGACTCCCAAGATTTAGAAAAAACCGATGCCCGAAAAAAAGTACATATTGGCCGCAATCTAACTAGGGGCCTTGGCACCGGAATGGACCCGGTTCTTGGCCAACAAGCCGCCGAAGAAAACCGAGCCGAGATCGTTGACTCAATCAAAGGCTCTGATCTCGTCTTTATTACCGCTGGAATGGGTGGTGGCACCGGATCTGGCGCTTCGCCAATCGTTGCCGAAGCCGCTCGCGAGCACGGCGCCCTAACAATTGCTATCGTCACTCGCCCCTTCAGTTTTGAGGGAGCTCAGAGAGCTCAGGTTGCCGAAGAGGCTATCTCCAGACTGAAAGACAAAGTAGATGCCCTAATCGTAGTTCCAAACGACAAAATTTTTGATGTCATCCAAAAAGAAACCCCTATTTTAAAAGCCTTTGAAAGAATCGACGATGTTTTAAAAGACGCTATTCAGGGAATCACCGAATTAATTTCAACCACGGGAATGATCAATGTGGATTTTGCCGATATCAACGCTGTGATGCGCGAAGCTGGCTCCGCTCTTGTCGGGGTTGGCCATGCCGGTGGTCAAAATCGAGCCGCCGCCGCCGCGGCACTTGCTCTCAACTCCCCCCTCCTAGAGTTTTCTATCGATGGAGCAAAAGGAATATTGTTTGGAATCTCTGGCGGCCGCGATGTTCGAATGTCAGAAATCAATGAGATCGCCAAACACATCACCGCCAACATTGATCCCTCCGCCAAGGTCATCTTTGGCGCCTACCATGATCGCCGGATCAAAAAAGGCCACATTAAAGTCACTCTTATCGCCACTGGGTTCGAGGCCTCAAGCTCTGGTGGCACTAATCCAGTTGGAGAGCGCCTAATCTCTAGTCTGTTTAACACTCCAGAAGAAGAAATCGAAGAAAACATCATCGATCTAACCACCGAAAAATCCAGCCGCGAATTATTTAGCTCTGAAGCCGAAAAAGAAGCAAAAGTTTCGGAGCCAGTCTCAACCAGAAAAGAACGCAAGCACCACAAGGAAGAGCTTCGCCTAGACGATGACACAGAAGAAAAAGTGAAGGATAATATTTGGGACATCCCCGCCTTCCTAAGAAAGAAAAAGAAAAACCAAAACGAGGAAGAAGAATAAAGAAACAGCTATACAAAATCTCCCCACCGGAGATTTTTTATTTATTTTTTCCAATCCTTAATCACCAGAGTCTCGCCTCTACGCTCCACCACAACCTTCTGGCCCTTACGCCACTTTAGTTTACGAATCTGCTCAATTGGCAGAGTAATACTTATACTCCCCTGGCCGGACTCGCTGAGTTTGCGAGTATTTCTATTTTGAATTTTTCTTCTTGCCATTAACTTCATTATACAACAACACCCGAATTAATTCGGGTGTAATTCGGGTGTCGCCCCACTCTTAGCTTTTAACTCCCCCTCGTCCCTAAACCCTAACCACTCCGTCTTCAAAGCTTTTTATCAGCAATTCCTCTAGCTTGTCATCTCCGCCGACATATTCGCTAAACAACTTGGTCCAAAGCGCTTCGCGCTGGTGATAATTAAACAAATTTACTTGTCCTTTTTCATAAAAATCCACAAAGCTCATGACGTTATCTTCAAGATCGAAGCTAATTACCTTGTTATCTAAAACCATACCAGCCCAGTCTGCCTCGTTCCAAATGCGCATATTAAACTGGGGCACACCATTGTCGGTGTAGAGCGCCAAATCCCTCTCTGCTCGGTGCCAATGTAGGGACTCTGGATTTATTCTTGGCAAAGATAGTCTCTCGTCTTGAGGGTTCTCCTTCCACAGATAACGCTGGATTATTAGCCAAGAATTGGGCCCGCTTATTTTAGCTTCAGCCACATCCCCTCGTAGCAAGGATTTTAAATGTGTAGCAAAGTGTGGGCGAGTAGAATATAGCTCAAATAATCTTGAATAAAAGCGAATCTCGTGAATGTAGTGTAAAAGTAGGGCAAAGTCCCGCAAAAACTTGCCCGGAGAGCTCTCCTCGATAGGGTTCAAGAATATAACTCCCAATTCCTTTAAGTGGCTTACGTTGTGGTGTTTTTTCTCCACAAACTTCTGCGCCACCTCTTTCCAGCGTTTATCTAAAACTTTGATTTCAACTTTTCTTTTTTCAAAATCATCTGGGGTCAACCCACTATAAACAGCGTCAAAGGTTTCGTGCATCCACTCATTTGATTCAATAAATCTTAAAGCGCTAAAAACTTCCATGATATCCATTTGCTCCAACAGCTCCTCCACCGAAGAAAGCCCAACAAAGTCCAACAGCTTTTTTGGCGGTCGTTTCATCAAAATTTCCCTAGCTTTTTCTAGTTTTAGAAAGTATCCAAGTTTAGGTCGATGAATTTTCTTTACTAGCTTTATTGCCTTCTCAAATTTATCGTACCCGCTCACGCTATCCAATAAGTCTAAGAGCTCCGCCTCATCTTCTGCAACGTGTGCTCTTAGTCTAGCCACCACTAAATCCACTTTATCTCGATTCTCCGGCTTAATGTTGTATAGCGTCTTTGCCACCTTTTCTTCGTTGTCTCCCCTGAGTCTTTGTAAAACCTCTTTATCGCCAAAATGTTGCTGCATCTGTGCATCCAACTTAGCCACAAGCAGTGGATCAACATTTAACAATTTTGCAAAATAGCGATAATTGTCTTCCATAAAGCTCACTCCTAAAGAAAGATTTTCCTTACTGGTAAACGTTTAAAATGTTTTGAACGTTGATAGCTAGAATAGCTTAAAATACCGTCCCTAGCACCAACCTGCTCCACCACTGCGGTAGAGTTGGCGCTAGCCATCCGAATCGCTTCCTTAATAATCGGTTCACTCACTGACTCTTCTCTAGCTAAGCTAGCAACAAACCCACTCCCAAAGGCATCGCCAGCTCCCGTCCTATCTTTCACGCCGCTGTCTTTAAATATCCCCGCTCGGTAAATAAATTTATGGTCCGAAACCAAAGCTCCATCCGGGCCATCTGTCATAACAATAATTCCCGAGCTAATATTCTCGAAGGCCCTAAAAATCTTTCTTTCATCATCATGGGGCTGCTTGGTCAACATAACCGCTTCTTCTCGATTTAATATAATCACATCAAATTTCTTTAGAAGTTTGACTATCTTCGCCTTCGGCATCTTTAGATAATTCGTCGAAGGATTAATTGCCAACTTCGCGCCCTTTTTCTTAAAGGTCATCACTGCTTTCTCAATAGTCGTAAAATCAATTGCTCCAGGGTTAACGTATACCCACTTAGCATTTAAGTCTCTTAAAGAGACCTGGCCAAGATCCAAAGCATTCGCCGCTCCTCGCGCCACTAACACTGTCCTTTCCCCAGATTCTGTTAACAACAATGTTGAGAAAGCGCTTGTCTTCTTCTTGTGCTTGGAAGCAAAAACACTCACTCCTTCCTTCTCCAACGCTCCCACAATCTCCTCTCCTTGAGGGTCTTCCCCGACAGAAATTATTGTTGCAGTTTTATAGCCCTGACGCGCAAATGTCGTCGCCGCGTTCCCTGCGCCGCCACCAGTAGAAAATATTGCCTTTTCTACATCTATCTTTCCCCCAAAAGCAAAACATTCTGCTCTCCCCTCTGGAAACCCGATCTTTTTTAAATGCTCCTCGTCTTTTAAGACCCTAAACAGGGGGCTAAACAAGAAAACGTCTTTCGTCGCCGTTCCAATTGTAATAACATCAAAATTGATATTTTTCATCTTAAACTAATTGTAGCACAAGCTCTCATTTTCGGTATTTTACCTAAACAATGCTAAAATTAGAGCTAATATGAGGAAATCAAAGACCCTTCTTTCGATTTTAAGAATTGCTCTTGGCTGGCTATTTTTCTGGGCATTTCTAGACAAACTTTTTGGCCTTGGATTTTCTACCTGTGCAAAGATTGGGCCTATGTGCTCTGACGCTTGGTTAAAAGGCGGCTCCCCGACTGCTGGATTTTTAAACTACGCCGCACGCGGGCCATTTGCTGACTACTACCACAGCCTTGCCGGTAGCCCCATTATTGCCTGGGCCTTTATGCTTATTCTTCTATTTCTTGGCATCAGTCTAATGTTTGGCGTCTATACTAAATTTGGCGCGACTCTTGGTGCCGCACTAATGCTAACCATCTATGGTGCTCAAATTCCCCCAGAGCATAACCCCATACTCGACGAACACATCATCTATGCTCTTGCGCTACTATATATAGCAAAGACTAGTCGAAAAAAGTTTAAATAAAAACTGCCCAGATAGGGGCAGTTTTTTTGTTTCTTATTTTCGCTTTTTAACTTTTCTTACAGCCTCCTTGATATCTTCAACGGACATCTTGTACTTATCCAAAAGCTCTTCCGGCTCTCCACTCTCACCAAATACGTCTTGCATACCCACAAACTCCATTGGAGTTGGTTTTTCCTTGGCCAAAAGCTCCGCCACGGCTGACCCTAAACCGCCGATAACTTGATGCTCCTCAACCGACACAACTGCACCAGTCTTTTCCACCACTTCTAAGATGGTTTTACTGTCTAAGGGCTTAATTGTGTGTGAGTTAACTACAATAGTCTTGATTTTCTCCTTCTCTAGCTCCTTTGCCGCTACCAAAGCTTTATGCACTAGTGGCCCGCAAGCAATAATTGCTACCTGCGGCCTAGAGCTACTGTAAAATATTTCTGCCTTTCCCGGCTTAAACGGCGTTCTAGCCGTCGTCATAATTGGCGTATTCTCTCTAGCAAAACGAAGATACATAGGGCCGACAAACTTTGCCGCTGCTAAGGTCGCTTTTTTAGCCTCGTTGGCATCACAAGGAGCGATGACTGTCATGTTTGGAATCGCTCGCATTGTAGCGATATCTTCGATCGCTTGATGAGTTGCCCCGTCTGGACCAACCGATATGCCAGCGTGGTGCCCAGCAATTTTCACATTTGCATCATTGTACGCAACGGTGGTTCTAATTTGCTCCCAAGCTCTCCCGGGAGAAAAAGTTGCGTACGAAGCAACAAAAGGAATCTTGCCACTAACTGCTAATCCAGCCGCCACTGCCACCATGTTTTGTTCTGCTATCCCAATTTCAAAAAATCGATTTGGGAATGCTTTAGCAAAAAAATTACTTCGCGTAGAGTCTTTTAAATCAGCGCACAAAGCGACAACATTGGGATCTTTCTTTCCCGCCTCAAACAAACCCTCACCATAACCATCGCGTAAAGCGGCCTGCTTAGCCTTGTCCGAAAACAAATTATTATCTAAATATACTTTTTTATTAAGCATGTTCTCCTCGTATTTTACCCTCTAAACTGCGCAGTTCCTTAAGTGCCTCTTCCGCCTCTTCGGGCTTTGGTGGTTTACCGTGCCACCCATATTGGCCTTCCATAAAACTAACTCCCTTCCCAGGAATAGTATGTGCAATTACGACTGTTGGTGCCTCCAGCGTCGCCTTTGCCTCATTGACCGCATCAACAATCGCCTCAATCTTGTGCCCGTCAATTTCCAGCACCTGCCAATTAAAGGCCTCGTATTTATCTCTCAACGACTCAAGCGGCATTACGTCCTCTGTGTAGCCATCAATTTGAATATTGTTCCTATCAACTACAACGGTTAGGTTGTTGATTCGCATCTTTGCAGCCAGCATTACTGCCTCCCACCAATTCCCTTCGTTGTGCTCGCCGTCTGAAGCCAAGCAGTAAACTCTATATCTTTTTTGATTAAGCTTTGCAGCAACAGCTATACCAATCGCTTGCGACAACCCAGAGCCAAGTGGGCCAGAAGTGGTCTCAATCCCCGGCAAAGATCCGCGATGAGGGTGACCTTGTAAACGGGAGTCAATCTTCCTTAGGGTAAATAGCTCTTCTTTATCGAAATAACCGGCATTTGCCAAAGAAACATATTGGATGGGGCAAATATGCCCATTTGAAAGAACTAATCTATCTCGATCTTCCCACTCCGGATTTTTCGGATCGTGGCTAAGAATGTGAAAATAAAAAGCCGAAAAAATATCGGCCATCCCCAACGGACCCGCAGAGTGTCCTGAGCCAGCTTCGACTAAGACCTCCATCAACTCCTCTCGCATGTCGTTGGCCCTTAATTCCAACTCCTTTATTTTTGACTGAGACAAATGCATAAAATAATTATATCACGCACGCCAGATAAAAATGCGGCAAAAATAGTTAAACTTCAGTCAACGCTTTATAAGCTTCAAACAAATCCTCCGCCTCAAAAATCGCGGAGCCAACCACGAGCTGATCTGCCCCCGCACTTTTGCAAAGTCCCGCTTTCTCTAAATTAATCCCGCCATCTACCTCCACCAGCAGGTCTGGGTATTGTTCCTTAATAGAAATAATCTTATTAATTGCTTCCTCATTAAAGCTTTGTCCGGAAAGCCCCGGATCAACTGCCAAAATTTGCACCCCATCACAAACACCTTGATCAATTGCTGCGCTCAAATCATCTAAATCACTTTCTGGCTTAATCGCCAACATTAATTCGGCTCCCGATTCCTTAACCCTATTAAAGGTCCCTTCTAGATCGAACCGACTTTCAAGATGGAGGATAATCCTCTTTGCCCTTAATTCTAAAAACCGATCGACCGTCTCCTCTGGCTCCACCTCCATTATATGAACCTCTAAATTAAATCCTATGTCTAAAGTCTCCAAATCAGAAAAGTCTCGCCAAGTTATGTGACCATTTGTAAATATTCCGTCCGCCACATCAATCTGAATCCATTCTGGCTTTTCGGGAAATTCTCTAAGCAAACTCAAACGCTCCTTTAGCTCATCGAAGGTCTTGCAATTAATGGCTGGAATGATGACCATATTAAAATTTTGAAATTCTTCTAATGTGCCTTTCTTCTTTTGAAAAATCCGTTTTTAGCCATTTGCCGATCGCCCTTATCGCTTCTTCCTCACTTAAAAAGCGCGCCGCAATTGAAAGCACGTTGGCATCGTTGTGTTCGCGAGAAAGCGTTATGATGTCATCGTCGTACTGATATAAAACTGCGGCTCTAACCCCTTTATTGCGATTTGCCGCCATAGCCTCCCCCTGCCCAGAAGCACCAAAGATAATTCCCCTATCTCCATCGCTTTTTGCCACCGCCTCCGCGGCTGGCAAAATAAAATCAGGATAATCATCGTCTTGATTAAACTCAAAAGCACCGTAGTCTTCCACTTCAAACCCATTCTCTAAAAGCCAAGTCTTTACCCGCTCTTTTAGCTCAAAGCCGGCATGATCTGCAGCCAAATGTATTTTCATTTGCTTATTATATCATTATTCCACTATCTCCGGCTGAAAACTGTCATTAATGCGGATTTTGGCCATTTCTAGGCCTAAAATTCGCCCCTCCTTCACCAATGCCCTTAAAGCCACACTATTCCTAGTACCCTCAGAAAACACCTGATCAAAGACAAAATTCCCTAAACTATAGGCGATATAGCCGTCTTTATAATTTTCCACCTCTTGCACTACGTGAGGGTGGTGACCAATCACTAAATTTGCCCCTGCATCTATTATTGCATGCGCCAATTCTTTTTGATTTCCATTGGCGCTAGTTTTATATTCCTCACCCCAATGATAAGAAACGAATACCAAGTCCGCCTCATCTCCCCTGGCAGCAGCTATTTGTTTTTTAATGTTCTCTAAATCAAAATCACTAACCCCTTGATAGTCCTTCCCAGCCATCAGGCTCCTCGGATACAAATTCGTGTAAGCCAACCAAGCAATTTTTGTTCCATCATCCAATCGACTAATTACTTTCGAGTTTGCCTCCAAATAATTATTCCCCGCTCCAACGCTCTTAATTCCCACCGAACTTAAATTTTTCTCCGTATCTTCTAGCGCTTCTGCGCCATAGTCAAAAATATGATTATTGGCGATTGAAACAACATCAAGTCCAGCATATTGAAGTGCTGGTAGTGCTATCTCTGGATTAAATCTAAACGAATAAATACTTCCTGAATTTTTCCCGCGCTTTGAAATTGGCCCCTCTAGGTTTGCAAAAGAAAGGTCGGCTCCACTAAGCACGTCTCTAGTTTTTAAAAATGGGAATCTCGCATCCCCTTCTCTATTTATTACATTCTTAACCCCTCTGTCCAGCATCACATCACCAACGAAAACTATGCTATAAGTTTTCTCACTCACTAGAGAGTTCCTCGTACTGAAAAATCCGCCGGCTAGGGCAAGCAAAAAAAACAAAAAAATCACCCATTTAATTTTCCTACTCATTAGAGTGTTTTAATTGCTTCCTTAACGTGCTCAACCAAGGTTTTAACATAGCCCCACTCGTTGTCATACCAACTCAAAACCTTGCACAAAGTCCCGTCCACCACTTTTGTATAGCTTGTATCGATAATCGCTCCGTAGGGCTCACCGATAATATCGCTAGAGACGATAGGCGCGTCCACAACTTTAATCAAGTTTTTCCAATTTTTAGTTTCTGCCGCCTCCCTTAAAATAGCGTTTATTTCCTCCGGAGTAGTAATTTTTTTCGAAACAAAAGTTAAATCAACTATCGATCCAACCAACACTGGCACCCGCATTGCGATGCCATCAAATTTTCCGCTTAGTTCTGGGATTGCTCGAGTTGTGGCGATAGCCGCTCCAGTCGTTGATGGGATGATATTTTGCGCCGCCGCTCGCCCTCGGCGAACATCTTTACTACGGGTTGGCCCATCAGTCAAAGATTGAGTAGCAGTATAGCCGTGCACTGTATTTAAAATTGCTTTTTCAATCCCCAAGCTTTTAGACAAAATTGCGATTAGGGGACTTACCGCATTGGTGGTGCAACTACCGTTAGAAGATATCTTGCAAGTTGCCAAATCTCCTTCATTTACTCCCATCAAAACCGTTTTCCCGCCATTCTTTCCCTCCTCGTCTTTAGCCGGAGCGGTAATCACCACCCTTCTCGCGCCTGCTTTTGTGATGTGTGCTCCCGCAGTCTCAAACTTTGTAAAAATCCCCGTTGCCTCCACCACAATATCTATACCCATATCAGCCCACGGAAGATTGGCCGGATCCTTTTCCTGAAAGACTTTAATTTTCTTTCCGTCAACCACCAGCTCATCATCGATAATAGAAATTTTTTTATCTAAAGTTCGATAAACCGAGTCATATTTTAATAAATAGGCCAGATTATTGATGTCGCCTAAATCATTTATCGCCACTACTCTCATTCCGGGCTCTTCCAATGCTTGGCGCAAAAACAGCCTACCAATTCTTCCGAAGCCGTTGATTGCAATTTTTCTCATGTTGTCTTTATTTTACCACTAGCTCCATACTATCTCCAACGCTTATTTTCCTATTTTCCACTTCTCCAGCGTTAATCTCTAAAACCATATCAACCTTCTCTGGTGATGGATACACCTTAAAGCCTATTTCACTCGCTGGTCTCGCATTTTCCGTAGTCCCAACCACCCTTCCATCTCTAATCCAAACAAAGTCTAAAGGAAATTGCATTCCTCGCATATGAAAATCCCTACTTTGAACTAGGGGAAAAACAAACAGCATCCCCGCTGTCTCTTTTAGTTCGGCCCTGTTGGATAGACCCAGTTTCTGTTCGGTTAATGTCTTAGCCAGCTCAACTTCGTATTTTGTACCATTAATTCGAACAATACTTTTTTCGTTCCTTTCTGGATTATCTGTCCTAAATAGCAACCAAAAACTAAAAACTACTGCCGCTAAAAATATAAAGACGAAAAATATAATTCTAGTCATTTTTTGAAAATTCAAATGCAATCACCCCAAATGCCACCGAAACGTTAAGTGATTCTTTTCTTCCGTGCATCGGTATCTTAACTATAGCATCCGCAACATCTAAAACATCCTTCGGCACACCATCAACTTCGTGTCCGAAAATAAAAGCTGTTTTCTTGGGGGGGAATTTTTCCTTGTCTAGATCTCTATAATCCACTGCCCTATCGTCCAACTCTACGGCAACAATTTTAAATCCACCGTTCTTTAGCTTCTCCATCAACTCTGGAGTTTTTTCATTTAACTCCCAATCAATAAATTCCTCAGCACCTAGCGCAGTCTTGCCAAACTGAGAACGCAAAATTCCCACCCGATCATAAGGCCCCGGTGTAAATCCACCTAGGTAAAGTTTTTCCACCCCTGCCCCATCGGCGGTGCGGAAAATTGACCCAACATTATGCAAACTTCGGATGTTGTGTAAAATCGCGATCATATTATTCCAAATGGATTTTATTATTCATTTTCTCTAATTTGTTCGCCAATTCTTTATTTTCCTTTAAACCCGGATCTCCTTTTAATGTCGCCTTCGCCGCGTCTTGAGCTTTTTTGACCAGCTGCATATCGGAAAGAGCGTCCATCGCCATATCTGGTATTCCAGTTTGTTTATTTCCAAAAAATTCTCCCGGACCTCGCATCTGTAAATCGATCTCTGCCAATTCAAAGCCATTCTTTGCGCTGATTAGCGCCTCCAAACGTTTATGGGTTGTCTCCGTATGGCTATCGGTGAAAAGTAAACAAAAAGATTGGTGCTCTCCTCGACCAACTCGTCCTCGGAATTGATACAACTGGCTCAAACCAAACCGCTCCGCCCCTTCAATTACCATCACTGTTGCGTTGGCCACATCAACCCCCACCTCAACAACGGAGGTGGAAACCAAGATGTCTATCTTCCCTTCTTTAAACTCATTCATTACCCGCGCTTTTTCTTCGGCTTTCAACTTTCCATGAAGCATCGCTAATTTCAGATTAGGAAAAACAATCCTAGAAAGTTTATCAAACTCCTCTTTCACCGATTTAACATTTTGCCACATTGCACTTCTTTTATCTTGCTTCTGCTCATCGGTTAATTCAGTTTTCTCAATCCGAGGGAAAATGAAAAATACTTGCCTTCCCGCTTCAACATTTTGCCGGATAAAACTATAGGCCTTCCCCCGGTTTTTGGGATCAACAATTTTTGAAACAATCTTTTTCCTCCCTTTTGGCAATTCATTAATAGTAGACAAATCTAAATCGCCAAAAACAGTAAGGGTTAGGGTTCGCGGAATGGGGGTAGCACTCATAGACAAAAAGTGGGGCAATAGCTTACTGCCCTGCTTCAAAAGAGCCGCTCTCTGTTTTACGCCAAATCGATGTTGTTCGTCCACCACCGCCAGAGCTAACTTAGGAAATTTTAGCGGCTTAGTCTTACTCCCCCCTGCGATCAAACTGTGTGTCCCGATTATTATCGAAACTTCTCCAGACTCAATCAATTTTCGCATTTGTGCTTTAGTTTTCTTTTCGTCTTTGCCCCTTCGATGAAAAACCCTAGTTTCACTCGCAGTCACCAAGCCCACTCCGCATTCTAAGTGGCCAAACATTTTTAAAAATGTCTGATAGTGCTGTCTTGCTAAAACTTCAGTCGGTGCCATAAATACCGATTGGTAGTCGTTCTCGGCTGCAATAATACTAGCAAGTGCCACCACCACCGTCTTTCCGCTTCCCACATCTCCCTGAAGAAGGCGGTTCATTGGCTTGGCTCCAGCAATGTCCTCTAAAATTTCATCCAATGTCTGCTTTTGTGCTCCCGTTAATTCAAACGGCAGCCTTTTGAGTAACTTGCTTAGCTCTGTTTTAGAAAATTCTAATTTTGGTGCTGTTTCTTTGGCTAAAGATGCTCGAAGCAGTAAATTGTTTAGTTGCAACAAATACAAATATTCAAAAGAGAACCTTTTTTGAGCTTGCTCTGCTTGTTCGGCCAACCTCGGTTTGTGTACCCAACGCAACGCATTAGAAAGCTCTGGTAAATTGTGCTTCTTTAAAATTAGAGTGGGGATAAAATCTCTCGGCAAATCCACAATTGGGAAAAATAAGTCTAAAAGGTGGCGGATGCCCTTCGAGGTTATTCCTCGAGTCTCTGGATAAACTGCAATTAATCCGGCTGTATGGGTTGTTTCAGAGTTTTCTCTTAATATTTCAAACTTGGGGTTAGAAATCGAAAGATTCCCCTTTGGGGTAGTAAACACCTTGCCAGCAAAAGAGACCCACATCCCCTCTTTAAAGGTCTTGGCAATAAAATGCTGATTAAACCAAACCAGTGGTATTCCCGCCGTCCCATCATTTACGATAACTTCCGTTATGGTCATGTGCCGGCGGAATGATCGCCGCACATTAATCTTTTTTACTTCAGCTCGGATTGTAACTCGCTCGCCCGTTCTCAGTTGTGATATTTTCACCACCCGGGAAAAGTCTTCGTACCGGTTTGGGAAATGCCAAAATAAATCTCGGACAGTTATAATGCCCAGCTTTTCTAATTTTGGTAGATACTTACCACCAACACTCTTTAGGTCTTTTAATTTAGTATCTAGGGTGACTAAATTTGCCATTATTTTGTTTAGATATAAATCTGTGACCCCAAGGAGAATCGAACTCCTATTTTGTCCGTGAAAGGGACACGTCCTAGCCGTTAGACGATGGGGCCAATCTAGAAGATGTATATAAAATACCGAAAAATAGCGAAAATAGCAATCGCCTCTTTCCAAAAGCCTAAAAAGTCGGTAATATAACCCTGCTTAGTCGCCCCCATAGCTTAGTGGTAAAGCAGTTGGCTCTTAACCAATTGATCAAGGTTCGATTCCTTGTGGGGGCACAAAACTAAAATAAATACTACAAAATCCCAAGCCCGCGTAAAATACGTAGGTGCTCTTCATTTCCAGGATCAAATTTCCCTAAGAGCATTTGCTCCTCGGTAATTTCTCCCTTTTCCAAAATCTTTCTTATATTTATTAATCCTTGGTGATAGATCAGGTTGCGAGTAAAACAATACCCCTTATTCCTTCCACTGGTGCCCCTAAATACCCTAACTGTTTGACGCCACGCCTTATCGTGCGCCCTTTGCTCTCTTGCAGCAATGTCGGGCAAACTGTTGCCAACAAAATAGTATTGCTTCAAAACGTTGTAAACCTCTCTAAAGCTGTGTGGCTTAGTTTGAAACCCCATTGCCAAAGCGGCGGCAAAATCCATCACTCCCAATCGCCGCTCCACCCCACTCGCCTCAAACTCTCGGTGCATTGCCAACCCCTCCTCGGCCGAAGAGTGATAATCCAAACCAGAGCCCAGCAATGCCAACGGACTCTTCCTTCCATTAATTCTTCTCAAAATATGTGTACCCACTTCATGGGCGATCAAACCAACCATCTCTCTATGATCTGCTTTTCTGATCCTTGGAATCCTCAACTCCTTCTCCGCATAGTTAACACTGATATTTAAATAGTCCCCCACCACCGCTTTCCAGTCATTCTTAATTCCTAGCTTATCAAAAGCTGCCTCCACCTCGCGCTTGATGTCTTCTGGCCCAAGATGTGATTTTTTTCCATTGCGAATTTTTTCTTGGTCGTGCGAATGCGGAAAAATATTTCTCGGAGTTACCGAAAATTCAGTTTCTAAATATTTAATAAAGTTTTCTGTCTCTGATCTAACTTTTTTATTTTTTGACCTCAGCCTTCTTTTAATATTTTCTCGTACATTAAATAAAGATTGTGCTAATACATCTTCGTCCAAACTTCCAAAAAGCTTCTCGCTTAAACACATAAACTTTGGATCATCCCCTTTGTGCGTTGCTTCTAATAAAGCCAGGGTTTCCAGCCTCTCCTCAATTCTCCCCTTGTAGGCCTCTTTAACCAATTCGTTTTTCTCTTCCTTCAAAATCCTTTCCAGCAATTCCTCTAGCCTATTTCTCCATTCTTTAAAATCAAAATCACTTAAACGATGATAGATCAGTTTTGGATTATTTATTTTTTCACTAATAAAGTCGTCTTCCTGCGACTTTAGATATCGAGTGTTTACCTTTAAAAACGTAAGCGTCGAAAACGACGCTCGTCTCTTATATTCGTCAATCCATTTCCTATCTAATTTTGTCTCCATTGGTGTCCAACAATAATAGTTTCCTTGTGCTAGTATAGCAATATATGCTCAAAAAACTCTGGTCCAAGCTAGAAAATAAGCGCTATCTACTCATCGCCTTAATCATTGTGGCGCTTTTTGCTTTTTTTGTCGGCTGGCGAGGATTTGCCTACTTTAAAGCATACCAAGCTTCGCAAGCCGAAAGAAACTCCTTAATTGACCAACAGCTCAATTTCCACCAAAACATCCTCAATGATTATGGCTTAGTTCTTCGGGCCCTAATCTCTGAAAACGAAGTCGTTGCAGAGCGCATTCAAGAAGAAAGAGAGCAGCGCCTTTTGTCTCAACTGGAAACCCAAGCCGCTAACCAAAAAATAGCCAAGCTCGAGAATGATCTTGAGGAGTCCAAAAATCCAAATCTGAGCGAAATTATTTCTGGGTGGCGTCCCAAAATCGCAAAATTGCGCTGCCAATGGCGCCAAGGCAATAAAATACTTTCAGCCAGCGGCTCGGCTGTTGTCTTCTCCCAGATCGGAGACAACCTCCAACCAGCTATTTTGACCAGTTATCATATTTTAGCCGCCGCCGGGAGTCTTGCCGATAGCTGCACAATTCAACTTCCCGACGATTCCAAGCAATACAGTGTCACCGAGGAAAACATTAGCCGCTACTCCAAATCAAGAGATTGGGCAATTATCAACATCCCCTCTCCGAGCGCCACAGTTTACCAATCCGCAGCAACCGATTTAAGCCGTTGCACTAAAGAACCAGATGTCGGTGAGACCATCGTCATCTTGGGTTATCCATCTGTTGGCTCTAAAGATGACGTCACCGCTACTGAAGGAATTATTTCCGGCAAGGATGGATATTATCTGATTACCTCCGCCAAAGTTGAGCGGGGCAACTCCGGAGGCGCAGCAATTTATGCAAAAGAAAATTGCTACCTAGGCATTCCAAGTTTTGTAAACGCCGGTGACATCGAATCGCTCGCCCGTATTCTGAAACAAAATATCATTTTCTAAAAAGAAGCGGCCTGCCTCGCTAGAGGCAAGCCGTCAGTGCTTCGACATATTTCCGTTACGCCGGTAGATTTCGTCGGAGGCAAAGATACGCCATCCAACAAATTTTGTTGTCGCTCGGTTAAAGTCGAGTCTTGTCGTGCCCACTCGCTCCGCCGCGCCAGGTAGGGGTTTGGGAACGCTTTGCAGCCCCTCCTCAAACAGTTCTTCGAAGACCCTTTTCTCAATCAGGTCTCCAAAGTGTCTCCCAACTCGGCCAACACATAGGCGATCCAGCACCGCTCTCAACAAGTGCGGCGGCAATTACTGGCAACCTTCCATCGAGGTTTACCTCGTTGGTCAAACCCTTATTTTTCTTGATATGTATCCTAAACTTGGCATTCTCCTCTATGATTGCGGCGCACTCCCTGGGGCTGCGCCGTACCTTCTTGCGCCCAGTCCCGGGAATCTTTCTCATGACGTCTCCAATGAACTTTTTTGAGCCTACCAAAAAAAACACCCTCAAGAGCAAGTCAGTGGCCAAAAACTACGCTGTCAACTTATAAACATCTCCCGCGCCCATCAGAAGAACGGCCGCATCTTTTTTTGTTGCTAGGTTTAAAAACTTTTTCGCTTCAGCTGAATTTTTTAGATAATTTACAAACCGATGGTGCTCTTTTGCGTGTGCTGTTAGCGTCCTCCCAGAAACCTTTCCAGACTTTTCTCTGGCCGAAGCATATATTTCCATAATTCCCACCTCGTCGGCATCTGAAAATGCAGTAGCAAAATCTTCTAACAAAGCTTCTGTTCTGGAAAACATATGCGGTTGGAAAATCGCTATAATTTTCTTTTTTGGATACAACGAGCGAGCCGCCTCAAGCGTCTTTTTTATAGCGGTTGGATGATGCGCATAGTCATCGATGACTATTGCTCCATTTTTATATTTTCTCAATACCTCAAATCTCCTCGCTGTACCACTAAATTCTTTTAAGGCATCTAGCGTTCGATAAACCGGCCACTTTAAACTTTTAGCCGTCGCCAGCACCGCTCCAGCATTTGCAATCTGGTGCTTTCCCGGAAACTTTAACACTCCCCTTAATTTCTTTCCCTTGTTAAACAATCCGTGAAACAATTGTTTACACTGAGCCTGCCGAATGTGCTTGTCGTGAAACACTCCTTCGTTCTCTAAGACCAAGTCAGATCGTTTAGAAAACCCGTATTTCACGGTCTTAAGCTTCTTCCCTTTGGCATAGCTCAATAAATTGGCGACTTCTACATCGTCACCAAACCCAATAACTACTCCTCCTTTCTCCACCCTATCAACCATCTTTTTAAACGCTCGATAATATAACGCAGGGGTTTTGTAATAATCTGGGTGATCGTAATCAATGCTAGTAATTATTAAAACGTTTGGCGAATAATTTAAAAATGCTTCTCTATACTCATCTGCCTCCAAGATTAGCAAATTGCTCTTGCCTACTCTTGCATTAGCTTTCCAAGCATTTATTCGAGTTCCCGCAATCACCGTGGGGTCTTTTCCAATTCTCTGCGCCGCCCACCCCAACATTGCGGTGATTGTGGATTTTCCGTGACTACCCGCCACGGCAATTGTTTTATATTCCTTGCTCAATTCTCCAACCGCTTGCGGATAGGTCAAAATTTTAATCCCTCGTTTTAAAACCTCTTTAACTTCCAGATTGTCTCCCATTGCCCTTCCAGAAAAATAATAAGCCCCAGAAGAGATCACCACATCAATATTTTTCGTAATATTTTTTTCACTAAACACTTTCGGTTTAATCCCCGAGCTTTTTAAGACCTTATCGGTAAAAAATTTATCTTTCGTGTCGGATCCAGAAACCTCAAGCCCGCGCTGTTTTAATATTTGCGCCAACGCCGTCATTCCCACCCCCTTGATTCCGATCAGGTGGACCTTTGTACCTTTAGAAAACATTTTTAATTTCTGACAATTTTTGCAAACCTCCTTGGGCCAACTTGGACAATCATTCCGGAAGTGATTTCTACATTTCCCTTTGGATCAGTTCTCTTTTCATCATTAATCCTCACCCCTCCTTGCTCTATCAATCTTCGCGCCTCACTCTTGCTCGAGGCCAAACTGGCCATCAACAACAAATCAATCAGGTTCATTTTTTCTTCAGAAACCTTAACCTCCTGAATCTCCTCCGGCTTCCCTCCTCCAGAAAAAATATTCTCGAATTCCTTTTTTGCTTTTCCGGCCTCGTCTTTACCGTGATATATCTCAACTATCTCAAACGCTAATCTCATTTTTTGGTCTTTTGGATTATTGTCTCGCGATATTTCCTTGATTTCCCCATCGCGCAAATTAGTGCAAAGTAGAAAATATTTTTCGATAAGCTCATCCTTCAGAGACATTATCTTCCCAAACATATCATTTGGATTATCGACAATATTGATTACGTTGCCCCAGCTTGTACTCATCTTTCTCCCGTCCGTGCCTTCGAGCATTTGGGTCGTTAAAACATCCTGCGGTTTCTGTTTGTAGTGTTGTTGAATTGTTCGCCCAGCCGTTAGATTAAACAGTTGATCAAAACCGCCCAACTCTACGTCGGCCGCAACTTTAACACTGTCATAACCCTGCATTAGCGGATAAGAAAATTCTCGCGTGCTAATCTCCTGCCCCTTCTCAAATCTTTCTTTAAAATTTCTTCGAGCTAGCATTTGCCCAACCGTAAAACTTTCCTGGAGCTGCATCAGTTCGGCTAACTTTAACTTCTTTAGCCACTTACTGTTAAATCTAAACTCTGCTTTTCTTAAATCAATAATTTTCCCAACCTGTTCCTTGTATGTCTTAATATTTTCCTTAACCTGCTTAGCGGTTAGCATTGGGCGTTTTTCTAATTTGTCCGAAGGGTCGCCGATTTGAGCAGTAAAATCACCAACAATGAAAATTACTTTGTGGCCCAAGTCTTGAAAAGCCCTTAACTTACGTAAAACAATCGCTCTACCAATATGAATATTGGGACCTGTTGGATCAAACCCCAGCTTTACTCTCAACTGTTTACCAGATTCTAACTTGGCCTTTAAACTCTCCTTTTCAATTACGTCCTCAACCCCGCGGCTTAAAATCTGGTCAATTTTTCTTTTGTCCGTGCTTATCTGCATATTTGAATTGTATCCCGACCATCGTTTTTTCGCAAAAACCCACCCCTGTATAGTATACTAGTATACTACACAGGGGCAATCGTTCGAAAAAA
>Ga0210057_1001530_pt1 | contig 34867 bp, 33 predicted proteins | sample CryGeyCG2114_010_2_FD_183968 | JGI IMG/M metagenome (GOLD analysis project Ga0210057, IMG submission 183968) | Groundwater microbial communities from aquifer - Crystal Geyser CG10_big_fil_rev_8/21/14_0.10 (SPAdes) (version 2) | ecosystem: Environmental > Aquatic > Deep subsurface > Groundwater ... | reverse complement strand
TTTACAAAAAGCCATAGATGAGGCATATGACTCTGGTTTAATTGGAAAAAATGCCTGTGGTTCGGGCTATGATTTTGACATTTATCTCCATCGTGGTGCAGGGGCATATATTTGCGGCGAAGAAACGGCAATGCTTGAAAGCCTTGAAGGAAACAAGGGACAGCCTCGCCTTAAGCCTCCTTTTCCTGCTGGTGCCGGGCTTTATGGCTGCCCAACTACGGTTAATAATATAGAAACCATAGCTGTTGTTCCAACAATTTTGCGTCGTGGTGCTAAATGGTTTGCAGGCTTAGGTCGGCAAAATAATACTGGAACTAAAGTTTATTGCATTTCTGGTCATGTAAATAACCCATGCAATGTTGAAGAAGTTATGGGTATTCCTTTGAAAACATTAATAGAAAAACATGCAGGTGGTGTTCGTGGCGGCTGGGATAATTTGCTTGCAGTCATACCAGGTGGCTCGTCTGTTCCTCTGATACCAAAATCAATATGCGAAACAGTGCATATGGATTTTGATTCCTTGCGTGCTGTAAAATCTGGCCTAGGTACAGCAGGAATTATAGTCATGGACAAATCTACCGATGTGATTCAGGCGATTGAAAGGCTGAGCCATTTTTATATGCATGAATCTTGTGGACAATGCACTCCATGCCGTGAGGGTACTGGCTGGATGTGGCGTGTCATGAAAAGACTTGTTAAAGGTGAAGCAGAGATAAATGAAATTGATGAACTGCTTGATGTATCAACGGAAATTGAGGGTCACACTATTTGTGCTTTAGGTGATGCAGCTGCTTGGCCAATACAAGGGCTTATTCGCCATTTCCGCCCGGAAATTGAGCGCAGAATTAGCGAATATAAGAGGAGGGCGGTTGCATGAGCTCTGGTGCTTGCGAAAAAATAGCCCAATGGGTTTGCGAGAGACGCTCAATACCTTATAGATTCAGAAAATCTGTTGTAAAACGCATTTATCCGAAATTATTGCAGGACCATGAATTTGAAGTGGATTTTTTTGGCATGAAATATGCCGGAAATTCAGGTGATTATATCAGCCGCATGGTTTATTTCTGTGGTGCCCACGAAAAATATATGCTGTTTTTTTTAAGGGACTGGATAGAGGCCACAAAAAATGATGGTGCAGTATTCCTTGATATTGGTGCTAATGTTGGAAATCATGCACTTTTTATGTCGAAATGTGTTTCTGAGGTTCACGCTTTTGAGCCGTATAAATTGGTGCGCGATCAGCTTGATAAGAAAATAAAACTTAATAGCATAGGTAATATTTTTGTTTACCCAGTTGGCTTGAGCAATAAGGAAGAGGAAATTCCGTTTTTTGCTCCACCAGGTTCTAATCTGGGTGCAGGCTCTTTTAGTGAAGGTCATTATGAAGGCAACAGTTTTGTTGCTAAACTCAAAGTGGTTATAGGCGATGATTTGCTTTCAAAAGCAGGGGTGGAAAGGGTTGATATAGTAAAAATGGATATTGAAGGTCACGAAAAATTTGCTCTTGAGGGATTAAAAAAGACATTTGAGAAAACCCGACCTCTAATTGTGTTAGAAGTTTCCCCGACAACACTAAAAAGTTTTTCAGGGATTGATGATTTTTCCGCACACCTGCCAAAAGATTATAAATTTTATAGATTTTCTGTTGCTAACAGAGATAGCGGCAGATACGAAATAGCACCTTATGAATATGGTAGATATTATAAAAATTGGGATGTAATAGCTTGCCCAAATGAGAAAATTGAAACTTTGAATAGATTAGCGAGCTCATGATATGCCGAAATTAAAGGTTAATGGCAGAGAAGTTGAATTTGAAAAGGGCATGACAGTTCTTCAGGCATGTGAGCTGGCAGGGGCTGAAGTTCCACGCTTCTGTTACCATGAAAGGCTAAAAATTGCAGGTAATTGCCGGATGTGCCTAGTCGAAGTTACGCCTGGGCCTCCTAAGCCAGCTGCTTCCTGTGCTATGCCGGCAGCTGATGGCATGGAAATAAAAACAGATAGTCCAATGGTAAAAAAAGCCAGAGAAGGCGTGATGGAATTTTTGCTGATAAACCATCCGCTTGATTGCCCCATATGTGATCAGGGTGGTGAATGTGATTTGCAAGATCAGGCAATGGCTTATGGCAGAGGCAGCAACAGGTTTAATGAAAAAAAACGCGCTGTTAAGGATAAATATATTGGCCCGCTTGTTAAAACTTTTATGACACGCTGCATTCATTGCACCAGGTGCATAAGGTTTCTTGATGATGTAGCTGGTGTCTCGGAAATGGGAGCTACTGGCCGTGGTGAAGATATGGAAGTAGGAACTTTTATAGAAAAATCAATTAGTTCCGAGCTATCTGGTAATATAATTGATCTCTGTCCAGTTGGTGCACTTACTTCGCTGCCTTACTCATTTAAGGCGCGTAGTTGGGAATTGAGCAAGACAGAATCAATAGATATTCATGATGCCGTTGGTTGTAATATAAGGATAGATGCGCGTGGAAATGAAGTAATGCGAATTCTTCCACGTTTGAATGAAGATATTAATGAGGAATGGATTTCTGATAAATCCCGTTTTTCTTATGATGGCTTAAAAACCCAGAGGCTTGATAAGCCAATGCTACGAAAGGATGGAAAACTTGTTCCGGTAAGTTGGGATGAAGCCATTGGCACCATTATCAAAAAAATTAAATCAACAAATTCTGACAAAATAGCAGCAATAGCAGGCGACCTGGCTGATTGCGAGTCTATGTATGTTTTAAAGGAAATGATGCTTGGAATTGGTAGTGACAATATTGATTGCAGACAAGATGAAGCAAAGCTTGATGCATCCTTGCGTGCATCATATTTATTTAATACGACGATAGCTGGAATTGAACAGGCGGATGCTTGTTTGTTGGTGGGAACCAATCCACGCTTTGAGGCTCCTTTGGTAAATACGCGAATAAGAAAACGCTGGCTTAAAGGGGGCTTTCCAATTGCCTCAATAGGCCCATCAGCAAATTTAACATATGAAATTAATAATATTGGAGATAGCACTGAAATTTTAGAAGAAATTCTATCTGGGTCCCATGAGTTTTCGAAGATTCTTGAGGCTGCAGAAAAGCCAATTATTATTGTTGGCTATGGTGCCCTTACGCGTAGAGATGGAGCTGCCATTCTTAATAACATAAGTGAAATATGCCAGAAATTTGGTGTTGTAAAAGAAGGCTGGAATGGTTTTAACGTTTTGCATAAAGTCGCTTCCAGGGTTGGTGGTCTTGATATAGGTTTTGTGCCTCAGAAGGGCGGAAAAGACGTGGCTGATATTCTTGCTGGGATTGGTCAGGAAGCTATTGAAATCCTATATCTTCTAGGTGCGGATGAAATAGATATGTCTGTTTTGAATAAATCAGGAAAAAATAAAAGTTCGTTTGTTATATATCAGGGGCATCACGGTGATGCTGGTGCCCATAATGCGGATGTAATACTGCCTGGATCTGCTTATACAGAAAAGAATGCAACTTATGTAAATCTTGAGGGAAGGGTGCAAAGAACAAAATTAGCAGTTTTTCCGCCTGGTGAAGCCAGAGAAGATTGGAAAATTTTAAATGAACTTTCGGCCAGACTTGGAGTGGGAAAAAATTATCAGAACATTGAACAGTTGCGAAGTAAAATTGAACAAGAAATTCCACATTTTGCAATAGTCAGTGAAATTGCACCAGCAGTTTGGGGCAAATTTTCCGCTAAAAACAGAATGTCTAAGGAGCCATTTGAAGAAACAATAGAAAACTTTTATATGACTGACCCTATAAGCCGGTCTTCCATGACAATGGCAAAATGTGTTGCTGAATTTATAGAACCAAGAAAGAAGAAAAAAATAGCAAATGGATAGTTTTTTATATGATTACATAATACCAGGGGCAAAAATAGTGGGCTATATCCTGCTTATAATTGTTCCTTTGCTTATTGCTGTTGCTTATCTTACTTATGCAGAGCGGAAAGTCATAGCTGCAATGCAGATGCGCAAGGGGCCAAACGTTACAGGGCCACTGGGTTTACTTCAACCTATTGCTGATGCAGTCAAGCTTATCTTCAAAGAAACCATAATACCAAGTAAATCTAATGCTGCAGCATTCCTTATTGCACCAATGATAACTTTTGTACTCGCTCTTGCAGGCTGGGCGGTGATACCCTTCGATAAAAATATGGTTTTGGCAGATATAAATGTCGGTGTTCTATATCTTTTTGCTCTCTCATCTCTTGGAGTTTACGGTGTAATAATTGCAGGCTGGGCAAGTAATTCTAAATATCCTTTTCTGGGAGCAATACGTTCTGCAGCTCAGATGGTTTCCTATGAAGTTGCAATTGGTTTCGTGATTATTACTGTGCTGTTGGTGGTTGGTTCATTAAATTTAACTGAAATAGTTTTAGCTCAGAAAAATATATGGTTTGTGATACCTCTCTTTCCCATGTTTATTATCTTTTTTATATCCGTACTAGCCGAAACAAATCGTCATCCATTTGATTTACCAGAAGCAGAATCTGAGCTTGTTGCAGGATTCAACGTGGAATATTCATCTATGCCATTTGCCATGTTTTTTCTTGGTGAATATGCCAATATGATTTTGATGAGTGGCATGACAACAATTCTTTTCCTGGGTGGATGGCTGCCACCTCTTGATATTTTACCATTTAATCTTGTGCCTGGGATTGTTTGGTTCGCGCTGAAAATTGCATTTTTACTTTTCTGCTTTCTTTGGGTGCGCGCATCTATCCCTCGTTATCGTTATGATCAGCTTATGCATTTAGGTTGGAAAGTGTTTTTACCTTTTTCGCTATTCTGGGTGGTGCTGACATCAGCTGTTCTGGTTTATTTTGATTTGTTGCCGATTAAGGGATGATTTGTTATGAAATTTTTTAGAAAAGCAGCAGACTCACTTCTTCTTCTTGAAATAATGAAGGGTATGATGCTTACCCTGAAATATATGTTTAAAAAGAAGGTGACAATTAATTATCCCTACGAGAAAGGCCCACTTAGCCCACGTTTTAGAGGTGAGCATGCACTAAGACGTTATTCAAATGGCGAAGAAAGATGCATAGCCTGTAAGCTTTGTGAGGCCATATGTCCGGCACAAGCTATAACCATTGAGGCAGAGGTCAGAGATGATGGCAGCCGACGGACGACAAGATATGACATTGATATGACCAAATGTATTTATTGCGGCTTCTGCGAAGAAGCATGTCCGGTAGATGCAATTGTGGAAGGTCCAAATTTTGAATATGCCACTCTGACACATGAAGAGCTTTATTATAATAAGGAAAAGCTGCTTTCAAATGGTGATAGGTGGGAAAAAGAATTAGCTGAAAGATTAAATGCAGATGCTCCTTACAGGTAAAATATGTTGATATCAGTAATATTGTTTTATTTATTTTCTTTTTTGGCGATTTTATCTGCTGTGATGGTTATCAGTTCCAAGAATCCCGTTCATTCAGTGTTTTTTCTGATACTGGCATTTTTTAATTCCGCTGGTTTATTCTTGCTGTTGGGGGCGGAGCTTCTGGCGATGTTACTTATTATAATTTATGTGGGTGCGGTTGCCGTTTTATTCCTTTTTGTGGTGATGATGCTAAATATAAATTTTGCTAAAATGAAGGAAGGTTTATTGCGCCACATGCCTCTGGGAATTCTTGTGGCAGCCTTACTTGTAGGGGAATTGCTTTTTGTTATTTATTGGTCGCCGCTTGGTCAAGCTCCTATTCCACTTGAATCAGTTGCATCTGCAAAAACCAATACTGAAGCTATTGGTAATGTTCTTTACACAGATTATGCATTTTTATTCCAGCTGGCTGGCCTTATTCTCCTTGTTGCGATGATTGGTGCAATTGTACTGACCCACAGGCAGAGAGAGGGCGTAAAAAGGCAGGATAAACAAAAACAGATATCAAGAAAGCGGGAAGATACAATTGAAATTGTAAGAATTAAAAGTGGCAGAGGAATATAATGGAAGACATCATATTCAACATAGGAATAGATCACTATCTGGCAGTAGCCGCCATATTATTCACCTTAGGTGTGTGTGGCATCTTTCTAAACAGAAAGAATGTCATTACTATTCTTATGTCCATAGAATTAATGTTATTGGCAGTAAATATAAATATGGTAACTTTTTCTGCCTATCTGGGTGACATTGTTGGACAAATATTCACATTATTTATTCTAACAGTAGCTGCGGCGGAAGCAGCAATTGGCCTGGCAATACTGGTTGTTTATTATCGTAATCGCGGTTCGATAGAAATTGAAGATATAAACAGGATGAAAGGGTGAAATAATGCAGGTAGCCTTAATAGTTTTTCTTCCACTCATCGCCGCATTTTTTGTTGGTTTGCGTTCGCGCATCATATCTCCGAAAGCGGCAGAGACAATTACCTGTCTGTTTACAATAATTCCTGCAATTCTCTCTGCGTTTGTCTTTTATGATACAGTCATGCTTGGCAATAATCAGGTTGTTACCCTGATGAAATGGGTCAATTCTGGCCTGTTCCAGGTTTCCTGGGAATTAAGAGTTGATAGCCTTACGGCAATAATGCTCATTGTGGTAACATGGGTTTCTTCTTTAGTGCATGTTTATTCTGTCGGTTATATGCATCATGATCCACATATACCGAGATTTATGTCCTATTTGTCTTTATTTACTTTTTTCATGTTGATGCTGGTTACTTCAAATAATTTCCTTCAGCTTTTTCTGGGCTGGGAAGGTGTCGGATTGTGTTCTTATTTACTAATCGGATTTTGGTATAAAAAACCTTCTGCTAACGCAGCAGCAATGAAGGCATTTATAGTAAATCGTGTTGGTGATTTTGGTTTTGCACTGGGTGTAATGGCTATTTTCTTTATGTTTAGCACAATTAGTTTTGATGAAGTGTTCCGTCGTGCAGAATTATACAACGAAAGAAGCATAGAATTTTTGGGTATGCACATACATGCTCTTACACTCATATGCATTCTGCTTTTTATAGGTAGTATGGGTAAATCTGCCCAATTAGGTCTTCATACATGGCTTCCCGATGCCATGGAAGGACCAACGCCGGTTTCTGCCCTTATTCATGCTGCAACAATGGTTACTGCAGGAGTTTTTCTTGTTGCCCGTTGTTCTCCGTTGTTTGAACTTGCCCCAGTTGCACTTTCATTAGTAACTATAGTTGGTGCAGCAACATGTATTTTTGCCGCATCAATAGCTGTCACACAAAATGATATAAAGCGGGTTATAGCTTATTCAACCTGCAGTCAGCTGGGCTATATGTTCTTTGCTTGCGGAGTTTCTGCTTATGCAGCTGGAATTTTTCATCTTATGACGCATGGTTTCTTTAAAGCTCTGCTTTTCCTTGGTGCAGGAAGTGTAATACACGCAATGAGTGACGAGCATGATATGCGCAAAATGGGAGGAATATGGAGAAAAATTCCTCTTACTTATGCAATTATGATTATTGGTACTTTAGCAATAACTGGAGTTCCACCATTTTCTGGCTTCTTTTCCAAGGATGCAATTATTGAATCTGCTTATGCAGCTGGCAGCCATGGCAATATGTCAGGAATATTTGCTTTCTGGATGGGAATTATTGCTGCCTTATTTACAGCCTTTTATTCCTGGAGATTAATTTTTATGACTTTTCATGGGAAAACCAGGGCTGATTCGGAAACTATTGCACACGTGCATGAATCGCCAAAAGTGATGACAGTTCCCCTTATACTTCTTGCTATAGGGGCAGTTTTTGCCGGTTGGTATGCTGCAAGTTGGCTGGGAATTGTTGATGCAGACATGAAATTCTGGAATGGCTCAATTGTGATGCTGGGGCACGAAAATATTCTGGAATTGGCACATCATGTGCCAGTTTGGGTAAAGTTGGCTCCTCTTATAGTTGGCATTATAGGTTTTGCCCTGGCATGGCTCTTTTACATTAAAAGAACAGATATTCCAGTGCGCTTGGCTTCTGGCTTTCCTCCTTTATATAAATTTTTACTTAATAAATGGTATTTTGATGAAATTTACGAAGTTATTTTTGTCAGACCGGCAAAAGCAATCGGAAAATTTTTCTGGAAAGTTATAGATACTTCTACAATAGACAGATTCGGTCCAAATGGTTTTGCCTGGGCAGCAAGAGTATTTGCAGCGATATTAAGTCGCCTGCAAACTGGTTACGTTTATCATTATGCATTTGTTATGTTGCTGGGCTTAGTTGGTATAATAAGCTGGTATACATATAAAATAGTAGGGGGAGCAATATGGTAGAAATAGGTATACCTATTCTTAGTGCTGTAATATTCCTTCCATTAGTGGGCGCATTTTTTGTTTTTATTTTTGTGCGCTCCCATGTTGGTAAACAGGAATCTGTGGATAACAATGCACGTAATGTCACATTGTGGGTTACTTCTGTAAATCTATTGCTTTCTCTTGTGCTTCTTTTTAGCTTTGATTCAAATAAAAATGGCTTTCAGTTTGAAGAGAAAATCTCATGGATTGAGGGATATAATATTTCATATCATATTGGAATAGATGGTATTTCTCTGTTTTTTATTCTACTTACGACGTTTTTAATGCCAATTTGTATTCTGGCCAGCTGGAAGAGCATAAAAAATCAGGTTAGGGAATACATGGTTTCTTTCCTTGTCCTGGAAACGCTTGTTATTGGTGTTTTTTCTGCTCTTGATTTCGTTTTATTCTATTTCTTTTTTGAAGCCTCTCTTATTCCCATGTTTCTTATTATCGGTATATGGGGAGCAGAAAAGCGTGTCTATGCTGCCTTTAAGTTCTTCCTCTATACATTCCTTGGCTCTGTAATGCTGCTTCTGGCCCTTATTTATATATATTTCCAGGCAGGCACAACGGATATACCAGAATTAATGAAAATTGTTCCTGGTTTTTCTGGCAATGAGCAAATATGGCTGTGGCTGGCATTTCTTGCATCATTTGCCGTCAAAGTTCCAATGTGGCCAGTACATACATGGCTACCTGATGCCCATGTTCAGGCCCCGACTGCAGGATCAGTAATACTAGCAGGTGTTCTGCTTAAGCTTGGAGCATATGGTTTTCTCAGGCTTTCTCTTCCACTTTTGCCATATGCCTCTCATTATTTTGTTCCATTAATTTACGGTCTTTCTGTTGTTGCGGTAATTTATACATCTCTGGTGGCATTGATGCAGACGGATATAAAAAAGCTGATAGCCTATTCTTCTATTGCCCACATGGGTTTTGTAACAATAGGTATTTTTACTTTTAACCGGCAGGGTTTGGAAGGAGCTATATTCCAGATGCTTAGCCATGGTTTTGTTTCATCTGCATTGTTTCTTTGTGTTGGGGTGCTTTATGATCGTATGCACACTAAGGAAATTGCAAAATATGGTGGCTTGGTAGAAAGAATGCCCAAGTTTGCTTTGTTATTTATGGTGTTTACTATGGCATCAATAGGTCTGCCAGCAACTAGTGGGTTTGTTGGAGAGTTTCTTGTTCTTACGGGAGCTTTTATAGATAGCACTACTGTTGCAGCACTGGCAGCTACAGGAGTAATTCTAGGCGCTATCTATATGTTATGGCTTTATAAGAGGGTTGTTTTTGGTAAAATAACTCGTGATGAGTTGAAAAATATTTGGGATCTTGAAAAGCAGGAAGTTATCATTCTTGTTTTACTGGCGGTTATGGTGTTACTGCTTGGTATATACCCTAATTTTGTTCTAGGCCCTATGCATTTATCAGTTGAAAATCTTATCACACAGGTAAGCAAATAATGACAGAGTTTATTATAATACCGGCATTGCCCGAAATATTTCTTGCTCTTGCCATTATGGTGCTGGTGATAATAGGTGTATTTAAAATCAGCCATGGAGATGGAAAAAAAAGGGCGTTTCTTTACAAGCTGACGATGATTTTTCTAATAATAACAGGCGTACTAGTTTTTTATGGAGATCATGGGACTCCAGAAGTTGCAATGGGTGGAATGTTTATATTGGATAAATTCGCAGTTTTTGTAAAAATTGTGATTTTGGCTGCTGCTGTTTTTGTTCTTACAATGTCTTTTGATACATTGCGATTAAAAGAAAAACCATGTTTTGAATTTTCTATATTACTGGCACTTTCTGTGTGCGGGATGATGGTTATGGTTTCGGCCAATGACCTTATGTCATTATATATGGGGCTGGAATTACAAAGTCTTAGTCTATATGTGATGACAGCATTAAACAGGACAAATGAAAAATCTTCTGAGGCGGCATTGAAATATTTTATGCTTGGTGCTCTTGCTTCTGGCATTTTGCTTTATGGCTGCTCACTTATCTACGGATTTTCTGGAACAACAAATTTTACAAGGCTTGAGGCTATTTATGGCTCTGATGTTGCTGGAGAAATATCCATAGGAGCTCTTATGGGTCTGATATTAGTAATAGTAGGGCTTTGTTTTAAAGTTTCGGCTGTTCCTTTTCATATGTGGACTCCTGATGTTTATGAAGGGGCTTCCAAACAGGTTACAGCTTTTTTTGCCACAGCCCCCAAAGTCGCAGCTCTTGCTTTGTTTGTTAGATTTACTTCCCAGCCATTTGGAGGGCTATTGCCAGAGTGGCAGCAAGTGGTAATTTTTGTCGCTATTGCTTCCATGATAGTTGGTTCTTTTGGTGCCCTTGCTCAGCATAATATAAAAAGACTGATAGCTTATAGCTCCATAGGGCACGCTGGCTTTATATTGATTGGTTTGGCTGCAGGAAACTCTGAAGGTGTTCAGGCGAGCCTTATATATATGGCAATATATATGATGATGAATATCGGTGTATTTGCCTGCATATTATTAATGAAGAGGCATGATGAACATGTTGAGAAAATATCGGATCTTTCCGGTTTAAACCGTACAAATCCTATGTTTGCATTTGTAATGGCTGTCTTGATGTTTTCTATGGCAGGTGTTCCGCCGATGGCAGGATTTTTTGGCAAATTTTTTGTTCTGAAAGCTGCCCTTCACTCTGAACTATACGGGTTGGCAATTACTGGCGTCCTTGCCAGTGTTGTATCAGCATATTATTATCTAAGAGTCATAAAGATAATGTATTTTGATCCAACAAAGGATCCCTTAGATAAGGAGGCTGGCAGAGAAACAAAGATTGTTGTTTTAGTAGCTGGTCTGCTTAATTTAATTTTCTTTATTTTTCCGGCACCGCTTTTTGATGCTGCTAAACTTGCAGCAGAATCTCTGATGTAAAATATTTTGAGGGTTTATGACAATAAAATTACCGGAAGGATATAAACTTGTTGAATTAGAAAAGACAGATAGCACAAATTTACATGCTGAACGTCTTTTTAGAAGTGGCCAGAAAGACGGTGTTACAGTTGTTTGGGCAAGGCATCAAACAGATGGACGTGGCAGGCAAGGAAGAAAATGGATTTCACAAGAAGGAAATTTATTTTCTTCCCTTGTTTTTGCACCAGATACTGAACCAATGATAACTCTTGGGGTTTCTTTTGTTTCAGCAGTATCGGCAAGAGATGCAATAGAGGAAATAGTTCCCTCTCTCAAAAATAAAATAAAATTCAAGTGGCCAAATGATTTAATGCTAGATGGTAAGAAGCTTGGAGGCATATTACTTGATTCTGCTATGAGGCAGGATTTGCCAAAAAGTGAGTTTGTTGTTGCTGGATTAGGAATAAATGTAAAAGAAGCACCAAAATTTTCTGAACTTGCAGGTACATCAAAAAGTACAAAAGTTATATATGAACCAATAAGTCTTGCAGAATATAATGTTACTGCCGAAAAATTATTAGAAAGCCTTGTTAATAATTTTTCAAAAAATTTAGAAATTTGGAACAAGGGAAAAGGCTTCAATGAAATACTCGAAAGTTGGAAAAAATCTTCTGCTCTTATAGAGGGAAGTGTGGTCACTGTTGCAATTGGCCCAAAAGAATATACTGGAAAATATAAAAATATTGATGAAAATGGTAATATGCTTCTAGACATTGATGGGAAGCAGCAAAAAATTGATGCAGGAGAAATTATTGGCGGTTCTATGTTTTCCAAAAAAGTAGATATAACCAAAGCAAAATCGCCTTCAAAAAATAGTGATTTAGGTAAATTAAGATAATGCTGCTTGCTATTGATGCAGGAAATACCAACATTGTTTTTGCTGTTTTTGATGGCGAAAAATTGTTGGGGAAGTGGCGACTTTCTACTGATATAAGTAGAACGTCTGATGAATATGCAATTGCCTTGCTAGAACTTTTTAAATTGGAAGATTTGGATTTATTAAAAATAGATGCAGTTGTAATTGCCAGTGTTGTACCCCAACACAACTTTGCCCTGAAAAGTTTTTGTTCAGATTATTTATCAAAGAAACCGATAATGGTCGACAGTAAGAAAATTAAAACTGGTATTACAATTAAACTAAATGAATCTTCTGAAGTTGGTGCAGATAGAATAGTAAATTCTCTTGCTGCTTATAAAATCTATAAAAAAGATGCAATTATTCTGGATTTTGGTACAGCTACTACTTTTGATGTGATAAGTTCCAAAGGTGACTATTTAGGTGGAGTTATTGCTCCAGGAATTGATCTTTCCATTAAATCTTTGCATAGAGCGGCAGCAAAACTGCCAGAAATAGCAGTTAAGAAGCCAACAAAAATTATTGGCAAAACAACGGTTTCGGCCATGCAATCTGGTATATTCTTTGGTTATCTTGGTTTAATTGAAGGAATAACAGAGCGTATAAAAAAGGAATACGGCAAAAAAATGATAATAATAGCAACTGGTGGGCTTGCAACTTTATTTCATGGAGCGACAGATTCGATAAATTATCTGGAACCAGATCTGACCATAATTGGTTTAAAAGAAATTTATAAACTTAATTCTTAAATATAATGAAAAAATTTAACAAAGATCATCTCATTTTTCTGCCACTTGGTGGCTCAAACGAAATAGGGATGAATGTTAACCTTTATCACTATAAGGGTAAATGGTTGATGATAGATCTTGGCGCTGGTTTTGCCGATGATAGCTACCCAGGAATACAGATGCTCGCACCTGATCTAACTTTCCTTTTTGAAAATAAAGAGAATTTCCTTGGCATTGTTTTGACTCATGCTCATGAAGATCATATAGGCTCTGTTACATATTTATGGGACAAGTTGCGTTGCCCAATTTATGCAACTCCATTTACTGCCGGAATGGCCAGAAGCAAGCTTTCTGAAAGAAACCTTCTTAAAGAAGCTGAAATAAATGAAGTGCAGCCTGGAAGCAGTTTTGCAATTGGCCCTTTTTCACTTCAGATGATACAAATTACCCATTCAATTCCTGAAATGAATGCTGTGGTGCTACGCACTGACTATGGCAACATATTACATACAGGTGATTGGAAGTTTGATCCTGATCCTGTCATAGAGCCTTTATCAAATGAATCAGCACTAAAATCACTGGGAGATGAAGGTGTCCTGGCTATGGTCTGTGATTCTACAAATGTTTTTAATGATCGCCATTCTGGTTCGGAAGGAGAGTTAAAAGATAGTATTTCAAAAATCGTTTCAGGATGTAGTGAGCTGGTAATTGTAACTACCTTTGCTTCAAATGTTGCTAGAATTAAAACGATTGCTCGGGCGGCTAAGGAAAATGGTAGAAGAGTTGTCTTGGCCGGCTGGTCTTTGCGCAGAATAACAGGTATAGCTCGTGAAACTGGCTATATGGATGATATAGACGATTTTCTTGAAGAAATTGAAATAAGAAAACATCCGAGAAAAAAGCTCCTGGTCATATGTACCGGATGCCAAGGGGAGCCAAATGCAGCTATGAACAGAATTGCCCAGGGCAATCATCCGAATATAAAATTAACAGCCAAGGATACTGTTATATTTTCTTCGAAAATTATACCTGGTAATGAAAAAAAACTTTTCAAACTATTTAATACTTTTGTTCGTCTTGGCTGCGAAGTTCTTACAGAGAAGGACCATTTTGTTCATGTTTCCGGCCATCCTTCGCGCCAGGAATTAACAAAGATGTATGAATTGGTGCGTCCTAAAGTTGCTATACCAGTTCATGGTGAGCCTATGCATTTGCACGAGCATACAAAACTTGCCAAAAGTCTTGGTATAGAAAACTCAATAGAGATTCAGAATGGAATGGCTGTTAAACTGGCGCCAGGTAGAGCTGAACCTTTAACACATGTAACGTGCGGTTATATGGCTGTTGATGGCATTAACCTTCACCCAGGGGATGGTGAAGTAATGAAAACAAGAAGACGTCTGCAAAATGATGGAATTATATTTGTTACTCTTTGTCTGACTATTGATGGAGCACTCGCATGTGAACCAATAATATCAACACCGGGTGTTATGGATGAAGAGCAGAACAGAAAAACTTTGCGTGATATGTCTGAAGAATTAATTGAAATAATAGAAGCTCAACATGATGGTAGTGATGACCATATATTCAAAGTAACACGCAAAACCCTTCGCAATATGTTCCGCACCGAAACAGGCAAGACTCCACCCATTGAAATACATATCAGCAGAATATAATTATTTCCTTTAAGTTTTCATCACAAGAGTTAGATGGGGTGTAGAGCTTCTTATGCTGTTTAATTAAAGTGATGTTGTTTGCTCTTCGCAGTTCGTTTATTGCTGCTTATCTTCTTCGTCTAACCTTGACCACACACGGCGTTTAGCAGCTATAAACAAGCCCGTAAATATCAACAGGAAAAGCATGACTTTTATGCCCATGCGTTTGCGCTTTTCCATTTCAGGCTCTGCGGCCCATTGTAAGAAAGAGACCACATCATGAGCCATCTGTTGAACACTGGCTTCAGTTCCATCAATATATGTAACAGCACCATCAGAAAGTGGGTTGGCCATTGCAATCTGCCTGCCCGGGAAATAAAGATTATAATTCATGCCCTCAGCCATTTTAACATCGGTTGGAACAATATCGTAGCCGGTAAGTATGGAATATATATAATCAGCACCACCTTCCCTGGCTTTCACTATGAGGGAAAGATCAGGGGGAAGGGCACCATTATTAGCAGCACGAGCTGCTTTGTCATTAGCAAAAGGAGAAACAAATTTATCTGAAGGACGACCATGGCGCTCAAACATTTCACCATCTTCGTTAGGGCCATCTTTTACTGAATTACCTGCTGCAATCGCTTTAATTTCTTCCTCAGCAAACGCTAAATCTGCAAGATTACGATATGCAATTCTTTTAAGAGAATGGCAAGATGCACAAATTTCTTTATAGACCTGATAACCACGTTGAATTGACTGCTTATCAAATGAGCCCCATATTCCATTAAAGCTCCAATGCATTTCAACTGGCTCTTTTGTTTTATCTGCTGCCAGGGAATTACCTGGTGCAATAACAGTGAGCAATAAAAGAAGAATAAAACAAGCCCTAGCCATCAATTTTTACCTTTTCAAGTGAATCACTTATAGATTTAGGTGTTTTAGTAGCGACCTCTTTACGAGAAAGCCACGGAAGAACAGCAATAAAATAAAGGAAGTAATAAGCGGTAGCAAAGCGTGCCATTATAACAAAAGCGCCTTCAGCAGGTTTACCACCAAGCCATCCTAATAATAATCCATTTGCAACGAACAGCCAGAAGAACCATTTGAATATAGGGCGATAACTTCCACTTTTTGTTCTGTGCGTATCCAGCCAAGGGAGAACAAAAAGAACAAAAATGGAAGAGAACATAACTAATACACCGCCAAGCTTGCTTGGAATAGCACGGAGCATTGCATAGAACGGCAGGAAATACCATTCTGGAACAATATGCTCAGGTGTAAGCATTGGGTTTGCCGGAATATAATTATCAGGGTGACCAAGATAATTTGGATTAAAGAAAACAAAATAGAACATCAGAATAAAGAAAAAACCAAAGCCAACAAAATCCTTAATTGTGTAATAAGGGTGAAGGGGAATTGTATCTTTCTTTGTTTTTGGCTCAATACCAGTTGGATTGTTAGAGCCATGAGTATGCAAAGCCCAGAGATGAAGAAACACTAAGCCACAAATTATAAATGGCAGCAGATAATGCAGCGAGAAGAAGCGGTTTAATGTTGGGTTTTCAACAGAAAAACCACCCCAAAGCCATTGTACTATATTCTCACCCCAAACCGGAATTGCAGAAAACAGATTGGTAATAACAGTTGCACCCCAAAAGCTCATCTGCCCCCAGGGAAGAACATATCCCATGAATGCCGTAGCCATCATGGTTAGGAATATAATTACACCAATGAACCATAAAATTTCTCTGGGGCTTTTGTAAGAACCATAGTAAAGCCCACGCAAAATGTGAATGTAAATAGCCGCAAAAAACATTGATGCACCAACTGCATGGGTATAACGTAGTAACCAACCATAAGGAACATCACGCATAATTCTTTCGACACTGTCAAAAGCCATGCTGGCATGTGGTGTGTAATGCATTGCCAGAAATATTCCTGTCACGATTTGTATGACAAGCGCTATTCCTGCGATTGAGCCGAGGCTCCACATATAACTGAGATTGCGGGGAGCTCGAAACTCACCCTGATGTTTCATGAAGGTAAATATAGGAAGGCGTTCATCAATCCATTTTATGATTCCGCCGGATTTTTTAGGTGCGCTTTTTTCGCTGGAGTCGTTCATTTGGCCTAACCTATTTTTATAACATCTTTTCCAATAAATTCATAACCCGGAATAGCAAGATTTTTAGGGGCAGGGCCCTTTCTTATACGCCCGGAAGTATCGTAATGAGAGCCATGACATGGGCAAAACCAGCCATCATAATCACCCTTGTAACCAATCGGCACACACCCAAGATGAGTGCAAACACCGACAAGAACAAGCCATTCATCATGACCTGGTTTGATTCTTTCAGCATCAGCTTGAGGGTCGGGCAGTTCTATAAGTGGGACTGAACGAGCTTCTTCAATTTCCTTTTTTGTCCGACGACGGACAAAAACAGGTTTGCCACGCCACATAACAGTAATGCTTTGGCCGGATTCAATAGATGAAATATTAACTTCTGTAGAAGAAAGTGCCAGTACGTCTGCAGCTGGGTTTAAGGAATCTACAAATGGCCACATAGCCGAGACACCTCCTATTGCTGCTGTCGCACTTGCCGCCAGAACTATAAAGTCGCGTCTGGTTTCCCCTTGATTTTCATGATTCTTATTCGAAGAAATTTTCTTTTTTGCCATCTTTTTTCTGCATCTTTGCAAGTCATTTAAATTAGTTCCGCGTTATTACTATTAATGAAAATTTTTAGCAAGTAGATATGATAAAAAGAAATTCATTTTTTTATTTTTTTATTAAGTGATGCATTAAACCAATAAAAACATACTGGCTTGAATAAATTGTTTGTCATATCATTTTTGTTATGAAACTTTTTTTGTCAGCAATATTTGTATTTCTAATTTTTTCTGCAGGCAATTTATATGCCAATGATATTAATGAATGTCTTGCCGCATATGAAAAGCTGGATAGTAAAACGCCAGACATATGTTTACCTATGGCTGAAAGCGGCAATCCTCAGGCACAGAAAATAATGGGCGATATACGATATCACGGTTGGGGAAAAATTATACCAATTGATAATAAGGAAGCTTTGCGCTGGTATAAAAAGGCAGGAAGTGCTGGTGATATAAACGCAAAATATAATGTTGGCGTTATGTATGAACATGGAAATGGAGTGCCTGAAGATTTTGAAAAAGCATATAAATGGTATTATTCAGCTGCACAAAAAGGGCATATGGCAGCACAGCTCAATATTGCAAATATGTATAGCAAGGGAGCTGGCATAAAGCAGGATTACAGAGAGGCGGCAAAATGGTATCTAAGAGCTGCAGAACAGGGTGATGCAATTGCACAATATAATCTGGCAAACAGGTATGTTAGAGCTCAGGGTGTTGGCTCAAATGCAATAGAAGCATATAAATGGTATATATTAGCAGAAAAAAGAGGGGCTGAGGAAGCATTGACTAATAGAGAACATCTGAAATTATTTATGACTCAGGAGCAGATAGAAAAGGCAGAACAAGAAGCAAAAAGCTGGTACCCAAAACTGGAAGATACTTCACAAGGCAATAATTGAAAGTCCCTTAATTTACTTTAGAAACGCCTTTTATTATAGAATAACCTGAGGGTCTTGAAAGCGGGCTTACAACAATATTAATGTCTTTTAGTTTTCCATTATGTAATGTCAGCTTCATAGGAATTTTTGCTTCTTTGCAGGATATAATAGCTGCTGATAGTTTGTTTTTATCAGAATCCTTCAAACCTTCATTTGTCAAAAGAATATCAAGCTGACTGGAGTCTTGTGGGCAGGGGAAAAGTTCAGAGAAATGATAATCAAAATAAACAGTTATTTTATCTTTGTTTGATATAAGGAAAAAATCACATTCTGTAGACACAGAGCTGGCGAATAACAAGCTTTGAAATTCTGTTTCAGTAATATATCTCCTGATTTTCTTTACAATTATGGAAGAAAAAACGGCAATTCCTATTATAAGAAATGACGTCGTAAATAAAAATCCAAAGACTTCCCAAAGTGGAGTGGGGCTATCATAAGGCAGAAGAATAAGTCTTATACTCATATGGACTATGAGTATAATCACCGCCAGAACTACAAGGGCAAATCCATAAATAGTCCATTTTGAAGGTAATCCATGAGTTCTGGCTTTAAAGTCAGAGCTGGAGGCAATTAATTGCTCTTTATCTGTTCTGTCTATAAAACGTTCATATCTCATAACTAGCTTTCCTAACTTAGGTATAAAAATAGAGAGGAATTATTACAGTAGTATGAATAGCAAGACAAGAATGTTATTCCTACGCAGAATTATCTTCAAGTTCTGCTGGTTCCAGCTCTTCTAGTTCTTCTGACTCTCCTTCGATCATACTATGAGATTCAACAAGTTGATATCTTTCCAGCTCAGAAAAGACTGTTTTCTTCGGCATTTCAATGCCAAGCTTTACAACTTTCCTGGCTTTTGAGAGAAATTTTGCATTAAAGGATGCTGCAAACTCATCGTATTTTTTTGAAGTGGACTTAATGCTCTTTCCAAGAGAGTCAGCGTAGCCGTGCAATTTTGCAACAGTAGTAAGAAGATTTTTTACCTCAAAAAGGATCATGCGAGAATGCTGTTCTTGCTTAGTACTCGAGATAATCATTTTTGAAAGTGTAAGAATATTTAGCAATCCATGTGGGCCAACAGGCTGTATGTCTTTCTGCCAGGCTTTTTCCAAAAACTCATTGTCTATTTTTCTTAACCTTTCCAGAGATTGCTCCGTTGGAAGAAACATAAGCACATGAACATGTTTTGGTTTGTGAATATTTCCAGTGTGTTGTAATTGTTCTTCTATGGCATTTCTATAGTCTCTTTTTATTAGATCTTTGAGGTGTTGGTTCATACTGGCTTTTAATTTTTTTTCTAACGCCTTCTCTTTTTCCAAATCACCGTCTGCCTCTCCCAATTCCTGAAAGAATTTTGAAGCTTTGCTATCTATGGCAGCAATAATATTGTCTGGCATAAAAACTACTGCATCTGGTTTTAACCCAGACTTTTCTTCACCAGGTACCCAATATTGCATTTTATAATCTCTATCAGGTTCTAACCCGGAGCTCTTTAATATATTTTCCAGGGCTATCTCACCAATGTAACCAGCACCCTGGGGGGTAAGAAGGGCTTGCCGCATTTTCTCTAAATCTTTCATGTTGTCTTGGATATGCAGGACGTTGTTTACTATTTGTTCATATTTTTTATTAATATCTTCAACTTCTTTCTTTAATATACAGCTGCCAGCTTTAAACATTGCTGATTCAGCATTTTTCTGTGCTTCTTCCTCAGATTTTTTTTTGTTATCCATTTCACGTTGTATAGACAATATTTCCTGCCTTAGAGCAGCAAGGCTTTTTTCCGCCTCTATGCGCAGATTATTTTCGATCTTTAAATCAGATTGTGCTTTGTCTCGTTCAAATAAGGCAGATTCACGCAGGGATTTTTCCATTTCTATCGAGGCGCGTGATTCTGAAATTGTGGTTATAGATTTTCTCCATGAAACAATCAGCCATGTTGCCACACCAAGTGAAGCTGCAGTAATGGTTCCTAATATTATAGAGAGCAGTATCATCAAAATTTCTCAAAAGTAATTTGCCAATTTTATTACTGCAGCATATGTTCAAACGCTTTTAATAACAATATTAGAAAATATGACAAAAGCCATAGCGATAATAGTGCTTGCAGCAGGAAAGGGTACAAGGATGAAATCCTCTATGCCCAAAGTTATGCATAAAGTGGCAGGTAAAACGCTAATTTCATATGCAATGCAATCTGTCTGCGCCATTTTACCTAAAAGTGTAACGCTGGTGATAGGCGAGGGGATGGATGAAGTTGTAAAAGAAGCTTCACATGCCTTTCCTTCAGTTTCTGCAGTTGTTCAGAAAAACAGGCTGGGAACTGCTGACGCAGTTAAATCTGCAATAAATGGTAATTCTGAGCTAAACAATTTTAATGGTACAATAATCGTAATTTATGGTGACCATCCTTTTATAAAACCACAAACTCTATCCATTATGATCGAAAAACTTCAAAAACGTAATAATGCTTCGGTGGTGGTTTTGGGATTTAACCCAGAAAATCCTGGGGAATATGGCCGCCTTGTTATAAATAAAGATGGCGAGTTAGATAAAATAGTGGAATCCAGAGATGCTAATGAAGAACAGAAAAAGATAAATTTTTGCAATTCCGGGGTTATGGCAATTCGAGGGAGAATCTTGCCAGATTTGCTTAAAGAGGTTAAAAATAATAACGCAAAGAAAGAATATTATCTAACTGATATAGTGGCAATAGCACGAGACAGAAATTTGCGCTGTTTTGTTGCAGAAGCAAGTGAGCGTGAGGTTATGGGTATAAATTCGCAGAAAGAAAGAACATTAGCGGAAAAAACTGCCCAGGAAGAATTGCGTGATAGAGCTCTGGAAAATGGTGCAGTTCTTATAGCTCCGGAAACGGTTTTTCTTTCCGATGATACAGAAATAGGAGAAGGAGCTATAATTCATCCTTATGTTGTTTTTGGCCCTGGTGCAAAAATAGAAGCTGAGGCCGTAATAAAGTCATTTAGCCATATTGAGGGTGCTTTAATAAAAAAAAGCGCTACAGTGGGGCCATTTGCCAGGCTTCGTCCTGGCGCTGAGGTTGGCAGCAAGGCAAAAATAGGCAATTTTGTTGAAATAAAAGAATCAGTTATTGGGGACGGGGCCAAGATTAGCCACCTTACATATATTGGCAATGCCGAAATAGGTGATGAAGCTAATATAGGTGCTGGCACAGTTACATGTAATTATGATGGATATCACAAATATAAGACAGAGATTGGCGAAAACGCCTTTATTGGCTCTAATTCAAGTCTTGTCGCACCTGTAAAAATTGGTAAGGGGGCTATTATAGGAGCGGGGAGTACAATAACAAAGGATGTAGAAGATGATGCAATGGCATTTTCCAATGCGAAGCAGAAAAATATGCCTGATAGAGCCGCTATTTATAAAAAAGAAAAAAAAAGTAACAAAAAATGACCATGAAAGAATTTTTTAATGCTGTTGATAATTTACTCAGGGTACGCTCTGTCGGCGATTTTATTGAATGGTGGAATTATATTAGCCTGCCATTGCAGATTATTACTTTTTTGTGTGTCATTGGCTTTATAATATTTTTATATATATTTATTACAGCGTTTTTTGCAGATAAAAAATATTACTAAGGTATTAATATGCTTGATTTTTGTGGGGGGGACCTGGTTAGCTGCTGGCAATGGATGTCTTCATTGTCCATAGGAGAAATAGCTTTTATTTTCCTGGGAATTACGACAATTCTTTTTATTGGCTTACGAATTTTTTATTATTTTGTTCGCAATGTTGATTAAAGATTCACAATAAGGCCTTTACTTTACGTTTATAATAGTTTACGAACGACTCCCATTTTACAGCAGAAAATAGCTTTAAGGATTAATAGAAAATGGCAATAAAAATACGTTTGGCAAGAGCAGGCGCAAAAAAACGCCCTTATTATAAAATAGTCGTGGCAGACTCTCATTCTCCGCGTGATGGTAAATTCATCGAAAAAATCGGTAATTATAACCCGTTATTATCAAAAAACGATGAAAAGCGCATTACAATGAAAGAAGACAGAGTGAAATTCTGGCTTTCTTCAGGTGCTGTGCCTACAGAAAGGGTTGTATCTTTTCTTAATGCCAAAGGCATTGAGCAGGATAATACATGCGTAAAAAAGATAAATGCAAAGCGTGTAAAAGTTATAGAGCTTAAAAAAGTTGAAGTAGAAGCTAAAAAGAAAGCTGAGGCTGAGAAAACTGCCCTTGAAGCCAAAGCTAAAGAAGAAGCTGAGAAAGCTGAAGCTGAAAAACTAGCAGCTGAGCAAAAAGCTAAGGAAGAAGCTGAGAAGGCTGAGGCTGCAGAAAAAGAAGCAGCAGAAAAGGCCAAATCAGAAGAAAAACCTGCTGAAGCTGAAAAATCTGAAGAGCCAAAGGCTTAATTATCTATATAACTGATTTTTATGAAAAATGAAGGCAGGAAATCTCCGGCCACTATTTGTATTGGCGTAATTTCATCTCCGCATGGTATAAAAGGTGCGGTAAAAATTAAGGCACATACTTCTTCTCCGTTACTTATAAAGAATTTTAAAAATTTTTCAGATAAAAGTGGGAAGAAAATTAATCTTACTGTCACGTCTGCTACAAACGACTTTGCTTTAGCTAAAATAGATGGTGTGGAGACTCGCAACCAGGCAGAAGAACTGAAGGGTACTGAAATTTTTATATCCCGTGATGAAATGTCTCCTACAGAAGAGGGTGAATTTTATTTTTTTGACCTTATTGGCCTGGAGGTCAGGTCTTCAACTGGACAAATAATAGGTGAAATTACAGGGATTTATAATTTTGGGGCTGGAGATATAGTGGAAATAAAGAAGGAAAAAAAAGAAGAGTTTCTGCCTTTTGATGAAAAAACTGTAATTGAAGTAAATATCAAAGATGGTTATGTAATTATAGATCCCCCTGAAGAAATCTATGTAAGGTAAACAAAATGGCAGGATGGAAGGTAAATATACTTACTATTTTTCCGGAAATGTTCCCTGGTCCACTCGGGCATTCTATAGCAGGAAAGGCCCTTTCAGACAATAAATGGGAGATGAATCTCATTGATATCAGAGATTATGCCAAGGACAAACACTCCACTGTTGATGACAAGCCCTTTGGCGGCGGAACAGGGATGGTAATGAAGCCGGATGTTATCGCTGATGCTATTGATTCTATGGAAAAAAAGACAGGAAAGCTTATATACATGTCTCCCAGAGGCAAAGTGCTTACCCAGGAAAAAACAGAGGAATTGATTAAAGAGAATATTGTTACAATAATATGCGGCAGATATGAAGGGATTGATCAGAGAGTAATTGAGGAATATGGAATTGAAGAAATAAGTATAGGAGATTATATAGTTTCTGGCGGAGAAATTGCTGCTTTTGTACTTATTGACGCTTGTGTAAGGCAGATTTCTGGTGTATTAAGCAAAAACGAAGCTATCTCTATTGAAAGCTTTGGAAAAGGTGGGTATAAAAACCTGCTTGAATATCCTCATTATACGCGGCCAGCAGAATGGCGGGGAAGAAAAGTTCCTCAGGTCTTGCTTTCTGGCAATCATGCGGATATAGAATGCTGGCGTCGTGATAAGGCTGTTAGTATTACGCAGGAAAGACGTGCAGATTTATGGAAAAGGCATTTGCAAGAGAATGCAGATAATTAATTTTTTTATTAATGGTAATTTTTATGAGTACGCTTGAGAAATTCGAACAATCCCAGTTGGTAAAATTGGTTAAAGATAAAGAAATACCTGATTTCAATCCTGGTGATACAGTTAAAGTAAATGTCAGAATTCTTGAAGGTGATAAAGAGCGTGTTCAGGCTTTTGAAGGTGTATGCATCGCTAAAAAAAGCAGAGGCATTAACTCTTCTTTTACGGTGCGTAAAATAAGCAGTGGAGAAGGTGTTGAGCGTGTATTTCCATTATATTCAACACGCATTGATAGTATTGTACTAGTACGTCGAGGTGTTGTTCGTAGAGCAAAACTTTATTATATGCGCGAACTTTTTGGTAAAGCTGCAAGGATCAAGGAAAAGCTGGAATTTTCTTCTGCTGCTGCGCTTACTCCAGATGATGTAGTTCAGGATGACTCAGCGACTGAAACAGCTGAAGCCGTTGCCGATAAAAAGTAATTAACAGTCTTTCTGACTAAAGTAAAATGGGCAAACCACGCACATTATTTGACAAAATTTGGGAAAGCCATCTGGTTGATGAGCAGGAAAATGGCACCTGTTTATTATATATAGACAGGCATCTTATTCATGAGGTGACAAGTCCGCAGGCTTTTGAAGGTTTGCGGATGTCTGGTAGAAAAGTTCGCAGGCCTGAGGCAACACTTGCTGTGGCAGATCACAATGTCCCTACTACTGATCGTAAAAATGGTATAGCTGACGAAACTTCGCGTATTCAGGTGCAAACCCTGGAGGATAATTGTAAAGAATTTGGAGTAAAATATTTTGCCTTAGACGATATAAGGCAAGGTATAGTTCATATTGTAGGTCCTGAACAAGGATTTACGCAGCCTGGAATGACAATTGTTTGCGGAGACAGCCATACATCAACTCATGGTGCTTTTGGAGCGCTTGCCTTTGGTATTGGTACCAGTGAAGTTGAGCATGTTCTTGCCACACAAACTCTGATTCAGAAGCGTGCAAAAAATATGCGTATAAATATAGAAGGAGATCTTCTTCCAGGAATTACAGCTAAGGATCTGATTCTGGCAATAATTGGTAAAATCGGAACAGCTGGTGCAACTGGTTATGTTATTGAATATGCCGGAAAAGCTGTTGTTGATCTTTCTGTGGAAGCACGCATGACAGTGTGTAACATGTCTATAGAAGCAGGTGCAAGGGCTGGTCTTATTGCGCCTGATGAAAAAACTTTTGCATATATAAAAGGTCGCCCAATGGCACCAGGTGGAGATGATTGGGAGAAGGCTGTGGCATATTGGAAAACCCTTCCTTCCGATGCAGGCGCAAAATATGATGTTGAAGTTACTCTGCACACAAAAGATATAAAACCGCAAGTAACTTGGGGGACTAGTCCTCAGGATGTACTGCCTATCGACGCCACTATACCAGACCCATCTTTAATTTCAGATGATGATACACGCAAATCTTTAGAGCGATCACTGGAATATATGGGCTTAAAACCTGGAACCAAACTTCAGGATATTGCGATTGATAAAGTGTTCATTGGATCCTGCACAAATGGCAGGATAGAAGATTTGAGAGAAGTTGCTAAGTTGGTAAATGGTAAAAAAATTGCTGGGAATATTAAATTAGCTATGATTGTTCCGGGTTCTGGTCTTGTTAAAGAGCAGGCAGAAGAAGAGGGGTTAGACAAAATATTTACTGCTGCAGGTTTCGAGTGGAGAGAGCCTGGTTGTTCAATGTGCCTTGCCATGAATGCAGACAGGCTTGAAGATGGAGAGCGTTGTGCATCGACCTCCAATCGTAACTTTGAAGGCAGGCAAGGTAGAGGAGGGCGCACCCACCTTATGAGCCCAGCTATGGCTGCCGCCTCTGCAATAAAAGGTAAAATTGCCGATATTAGAGAGTTCATGTAATGGAAAAGTTTGTAAAACTTACAGGTGTTGCCGCTCCACTGCCGATTAAGAATGTTGATACTGACATGATTATTCCCAAGCAGTTTTTAAAAACTATAAAACGCACTGGTCTTGGAAAACATCTTTTTGATGAAATGCGCTATACAATGCGAGGTGAAGAAGTGCATGATTTTGTTCTTAATCAACCAGAGTATAGAAATTCCTGCATACTAATATCCGGCGAAAATTTTGGCTGTGGATCCAGCCGTGAGCACGCACCCTGGGCGCTTTTGGATTTTGGTATAAGATGCGTTATAGCGCCAAGCTTTGCTGATATTTTTTATAATAATTGCTTTAAAAATGGCATATTGCCTGTAGTTTTGCCAAAAAAAGATGTGGAAAGATTGATGCATTTTGCTGAAATTGGTAAAAATTCTTTGTTAACAGTTGATTTAGAACAGCAAAATGTAACAGCTCCAGATGGTATAGTTTGTAATTTTGATATTGATCAGTTCCGTAAACACTGCCTGATCAATGGTCTTGATGATATCGCTATGACCCTAGAAAAAGCGGATAAAATAGAGGTTTTCGAAAAGAAAGAAAAGCAAATTACTCCCTGGCTTTTTTAGGCAACTTTTTGAAAATTGGGTCTGTAAGTCCTGGTGGCAGGCACCCCATAAGCCAAACTATAGCGTACATAAGAAATGGAAAAGCAATACGTGCCGGGTTGTTTTTGAGCCGCTTTTTTATTAATACGGCGGCTTTATTTGCGCTCATTAATAAAGGCATTGGAAATTTATTCACGTCAGTCATTGGTGTTTTAATATATCCAGGGCAAATTACAGAAACACCAATATTGTAATCGCTTAATTCTCCCCTTATTGCTTCTCCGTAAACACGTATTGCAGCCTTGCTGGCAGAATAAGAAGGTGCACCTGGTAAGCCACGGAATGAAGCTAAGGAGCTGATAATAGCAATTTGTCCTGCCTTTCTATGCTTCATATATTTTATTGCAGGGAGGATGGTGTTGAGAGTCCCAGCCATATTAGTTGCAAATATATTGCGTGTCTGATCATCATCTTCACCACTTCCTGCTGTTCCACCTGATATTCCTGCATTAGCTATAACCAGGTCTAATGCATGACCAGTTTCAATTTTATCTATCCAATCAGTCATTGCAGATAAATCTGACACATCCAGAATCTCTGTCTCAACATGTGCACCGTTAATTTTGCAATCATGGGCAGTTTTTTCCAAATTTGCTAAATTTCTTCCTGATAAAAAAAGAGATACACCGGGAGATGAATATTCAATAGCAAAAGCACGGCCAAGGCCGCTACTTGCACCTGTAATTAATATGTTTTGTGGATTTTTCATTTATAGTCGATATTATGCATTTTCTAAAAGCTTGTTGCGAATATTTTTATAATAGAAACATAATTTATGAATAAGCAGAAATTAAAAAGACGTGGGTTTATGTTTGTACTCTCATCGCCTTCTGGCGCAGGTAAGACGACTCTTTCACGTATGCTGCTGGAATCTGATAAAAATATTGTAATGTCTATTTCTGCCACCACAAGACAAAAAAGGCCGGATGAAATTGAAGGCAAAGACTATTTCTTTGTTAGTAAGGAAAGATTTGACCAAATGGCTGAAAATGATGAATTTTTAGAAAATGCCAAAGTTTTTGATAATTCTTATGGAACCCCGCGTAAGATGGTTGATGATGCTCTGGATTTGGGAAGTGACGTGCTCTTTGATATTGACTGGCAAGGAACTAAACAACTTGCAAAAAAGCGCAGAGATGATCTGGTAAGTGTTTTTATATTGCCCCCCTCCATGAAAGAGCTTGAAAACAGGTTAAAGAATAGAGCACAAGATTCTGAGGAAGTTATAAAAAAGAGAATGGCAAAGGCCAACGATGAGATAAGCCATTGGGATTCTTATGATTATGTAGTTATTAATAGCGACCTTGAAGATAGTTTGAAAAAAATATCAGCTATATTGCAATCAGAAAGACAAAAAAGAATCAGGCAACAAGGTCTTGCAGAATTTGTGAAAATGTTGCTTAAAAAATCATAGTTTTTGCAGTTGCCATAATTCGATAGCCCGTGCTAAAGCACAAAATTGCTCTATTGTCAGCTGTTCTGCTCTCATTGTTGGGTCTATCAAAGCCGCATTAAGTGCAAGTTCTGGTTCTTTTAGAATTTGCCTTAAGCTTGAACGTAGCATTTTTCTTCTTTGACCAAAAGCAGCTTTGCAAAGTTTTTCCAGATACTCCTTATTGGCAGGGTATAAAGGCTGTTTTCTTGGTATTAGGGTAATTACAGAAGAAGTAACCTTGGGCGCTGGAAAAAAAACTTCAGGAGGTATATCAAATTCATGCCTAACCTCACAAAGCCACTGTGCTATAACAGAAACCCTGCCATAAATCTTATTTCCTGATTTTGCTGTAATGCGGTCAGATACTTCTTTTTGAAACATTAAAGTCATCGATTCAAATAACTCTAACTTACTAAGCCACTTAAAAAGCAACTCTGTTGCAATGTTATAAGGTAAATTTGCTATAACTTTAATTTTATGAGAACTGGCAATTTCTCTCTCTTCAATTTTAAGCGCATCACCATTTATTATTTCCAGTTTACCTTCAGAAATAACTTCAAGATCTTTTAAAAGATTGATGCATCTTTCATCTTTTTCTACAGAGGTTACTTTCCCTGCGCCATGCGATAATATAGCTCTTGTAAGTCCACCTGGACCAGGCCCAATTTCTAAAACGTGCTTTTTAAATACATTACCTGATACACTAACTATTTTATTTAATACATTGGTATCAAAAATAAAATTTTGTCCCAACGATTTCTTTGCAGCAACATTATTTTGTTTAACAATGTTGCTTATAGAAGGGAGAGCCTCAATTTTATTTTTCAATGTATCTGAGGAATAGTTGGGTTTATTCTCTGACATATTAAAGTCGTATTTCTACAAATGCATCACGTCTTAGATTTTTCATGTAGCTACGTGATTCTAATTCTATTTTTTGTAGCGTTAACATTTCCCTGACTCTTTCTTCGCTTGGAGTGGGATTAGTATTACGCCTGTTTCCAACTTTTAAAATATAGAAACCATTTTCTGTACGAATAGGGTCGGTAATCTCGTTTGATTTTGTGGCTTCAATAACATTTTGTAGCGTATCATTCATTTGTTCTTTTGCTACCCATCCCAGTGTGCCGCCTTTTGAGGCTGTAGGTGCAGAGGAAAATTGTTCAGCAATTGAACTAAAGCTTGCTCCTTTACGGATTTCATCAACTAATTTCTGCGATAGATCATGAGATTCTTTTTCTTTTTCATCTATTATAGAAATAAAGATCTCTGATAGATAAACTTCTTCTTTTATCCTTTTGGAAGAAAGCCATTTTATTGTATCATTGACTTCATAATCACTTACAACCACTTTGGGCTGTATTTGTCTGGAGAGAATCTTTTTCCATACCATCTGACTTTTTATCTGCTCCATAAGAGGTTCTTTAGTCAAATTCTGACTAGCTAAAAACTCATCAAATTTTCCTGGCTCCAGATTGTTCTTTTTTTCAAGCTCTGATATTGCTCGCTTCATCTCTTCATCTGTAATTTTTATTCCCTGTTTTTCAGCATCCTGCATTTGTAGTTTTTCGTTAATCAGAGACTGTATTGCCTGCGGAAGGAGTTTATCCCTAATTTCTGGCGTATTTGTTAGGCCGCTTGAGTTAATTATCAGGGTAATCCTGTTATGAAGGGCAAAGTTGCTAATTACTTCGCCATTTACTGTTGCTACTATGCTAAAACTCTGAGCATATACAGTGCTAGAGAAAATAAAGCCACATAATAACAAAAACGAAAAAAATAAACGTTTCATAGCATAGTGCCCTTCTATGACTGACCAAGATTTTTGAGCACAAGCTTAAATGAATAGATTTTATCTGGTTGAATATCACGGTCTCTTGTGAAGTCTTTTGTCCAGCCGATAATAAGTCTTAAACATTCATCATCATATGTAAAACCAAGGCCGGCATTGACTGGTCCGCCATTTTCTGCAAGGTTACGCCTCCCATTTGTCGTGAATGTCCAGCCATCTGTAAGCTTAAGTGATGCGCTTCCTGTTACTTCATGGGCATCAAGCTCTTCAGACTCTTCGTCAATTATAACGTAAGAACTGCTAACTGAAAGCCTGTCCACTGTTAAGCCTGCTCCAACTTCATTGTGGCGCATAACAAAACTATCTTTGTCTGTGCGAAAACGATATAACAGGCTAAGATTTTTATTTAATACCATGCCGACTCTGCCAACATAATCTGAAAAATTATCGTCAAGACCACTTTGTACGGAGAAGCTTTTATCATTTTTTGCTTTATAGGTTTGTCCTAACAGAAAATTTATATCACCAACATCTGAAAAAATTCCGCCTCTTAAACCGTAATTGCTCCTAAACCCGCCTTCTACCCGGTCTTTTCCTGTGAAATGGTTGTTACTAAAGACATTTACATCGGAAAGTTCCAGGCTTTGGCTGTCTTCATTTGGTATTTTATCAGGATTTCCGCCATTAGGGCTGTATATAACTTCTGCTACTGGTTCAAGAAATATTTTGTTCGATTTGCTATAACGTATAAGTGGATAGTTCCAGCCTATTTGGGCTTCTGGTATAGCCCTACCTATATAACCATCTTTTGTAATGTTATTATCGCTTACAACATCTTCAATGTTATATAGATCTCCGCGCAAACTTGTTTTTAGTTCAAGGAAGTGACCGCTATTTGTGGTATGAGGTAGTACCCAGGCAGCAGTAGAAGATAATCTGCGGCTTTTAACTCCTGTATCTCTATCCATCAAAAGAATATTTCCATCAATTTCATAATGTGAGCCCATGTAATTTGCCGGTATTTCATGATGGGTGTTTATAAGTGGCAGGATAAGAGGAGTTGTTTTGGGATTATCATTAGCATTAAGCCCCTGGAATGAAATAGCTTCAGCCCCGATATAATTACGGCCTGTTATTTTGTTTGTAAATATTTTTGATGTTAAAACATCTTCGTAGCCAAATTTATATCTCTGCAGGTATGTGTCATCGCTTGAGCGCTTTGCATCAAATCCCCAGCTCCATTCTTCATTAATATTAAAGTTACCTTTGCCTTGAATATGTCCTCTGATTTCCTGGCCACTCACTCGTGAGCCTGAGTCATTTCTTTCAGTAGGATTTGTTATGCTACCAGCTAATTCATAAGAGCCGGAGTTGATAAGATGTCTGAATTCTCCCAATAATATTATATCTTCATAGGAAGTAAATACAGGCTCAATAGTTGCATCCATATTTGGAGCAATATTATAATAATAAGGAGTTGTTAGTGTAAAACCCAAAGTAGTGGAATTGGCATATGACGGAGGGAGAAAACCACTTTTCCTTTTTGAGCCTGGTGCTGCATGAGAAATATATGGAGTATAAAATAAAGGCAGACCATATAAGTCGAAGGTTGCGTGTTTATAATAAACTCTTTCATCTTCATCGTTTAAAGTAACTTTTTTTGCGTTTATTTTCCATATTGGTGTAGCAGGATTTCCATCCCTGCATAGGCTGCAGGGAGAATAAACTGCATCCATCAAAGACATAATCGTGCTGCTTTCTTTAACTGCTTTGTTGGCAGCAAATTTTGAATTATCATTCATATCTGCGCTTACATTATCAGCAGTTCCCTCGGTTAAATCTTCGTTGAATTTTGCCTTATCGGCATAGAATATATTTCCTTTATTATCTTCAAGCTTAACTTCGCCTTCAGCCTCAACCATTCCCTGATTAGAGTCATATGACATATTTTTGGCTGTAAGTGTGTTGCCACCACTCACAACCTTTACGCCTTCTGCTGTCTCAGTTTCTTCAGAATCAGTTTCTGGTAATTCCTGTGAATAAGCTGCGAAAGACGCTAGGAGAATATATAGGGAAACAACAAGAAGATGCTTCAACCCGGGGCGGAAGCATGAAAAAAAAGAATAACTCTGACGGTTTGTTGTTTCCAAATCAGCCGTCCTCAAAGTGAAGCAAGAACCCTATTCCTATCAGCAAGCTTACGCTAACTGGGGTCCACGCAGCTAGCACAATAGGTATACTCCCGGAAAGACCGAGTGAGGATACCAAATTCGAGAGGAAATATATAAGAAAACCTACGAAAATACTACTGCTAATTAATAGCCCAGTTCCGCCTTGTCTTGAGGGGCGCAGGGAAAATAAAGCTGCGATAAATATCATAGATGAGTAAAACAGCGGGCTAGCAAGTATTCCATGCCAGTGTAATCTGTGTGGCAAAGCTGAGAAGCCAGATTTTTTAAGAGTGTTTATGAATCCTGGTAGTGACCAAAATGATATAGTTTCAGGAGAGGCAAAGCTATCTTGAATATCACGGACAGTGAGTTCAGTTTCCATAAAATATTCATTTTCTTTGCGAGTAGTACCATCAGGTGACGTTACTATAACATCTTTAAGGTGCCAGAAATCAGTGAGTAATTTTGCTTCTTTGGCGTCTATACGTTTAGAAAATTTATTTGAGGAATTATACATGAAAATGATTAAATCCTCGAGATCAATAGTGTCTTCTTCTGTTCCTACTTTTTCGGCGTGAATAATAGTTTCACCAATATCTCTATTAGAAATAAAGCTGTAGTTTCTCTGACGTAGCCAAAGCCCTGAAGAGGAAACAGCCAGGAAACTATCTCGCCCCTGAAAATATTTTGCTTCAAGTCTTTCGTAGCGTGAAATCATAATGCATGCCAATGGATTTATTATTGCTATCATAAGGATTCCAAGGGTAAAAGCGGAGAAGACAGTGGGGAAAAGAAATTCCCAAACTGAAATACCAGCAGATCTTATAACAACAAGCTCCTGTGTTCTTGAAAGTTTTGTATAAGTTAGAACAGAAGAAATAAGCATTACAAATGGCATTATTTTCTGACCCATCAGAGGAAATTTTAGAAGCACCATCTGCAATAAAACAAACAACGGTATGTCTTTATTGTGTGATCTCCTAACTAACTCAAGGGCATCAAGAAGCATTATAAGTATTAAAAAAGTCAGTAGAACTATGCCAACAGTTACAAGAAACTGGCGCATAATATAAAAGAAAAGTGTAAAAGATATTCTCATTATGAATATCCTTTAATAATTGCTTTTACTTTGAATTTTGGGTCTTTTAATAATAAAAGTAATAATAGAGATATTCCCCCTATTGGACTAAGATACATAAGAAAAGTTAGCCTGGAATTTTCTGCCACTGTGCTGTTGATTCCCATGCCCAATATTATAAGAATTATTGCTATAACTACTGAAATTATAACTCTTGTTGGATTTCCCTGCCGATCAAATTGTCCAATAATAAAAATTGTAAGTGCCAATAGAGTGAGCAGAATATTATAAAGTGGCCAGGTAATTCTATGATGGCCTTCAGCTCGCAGTTTTTGCAATAAGAATGCATTTGTATCTTTTGGATTGAATAATTCATCAAGATATCTTTCCTGGGGCTCACGCCAACGTGTGTATTGTTCCCCAGTGCCAAAGAGTGAAAGTTCAAGAGCATAGCGCTCGAAGTACAATAATGACAATTCTCCAGTTTTTCTGTCAATCTCCTGCCTGTTACCATTAAGAAGAATAAATCTTGGGCCAGAAGGGCCTTGAACAAGCTGTCCTTCTTCTGCCATCATTGTTATAGATTTATTAGGGGATCTGGTGTCATGAACAAGAGTACCTAACATCATTCCTTCATCGGATCTCTCGCGAATATAAACTGTAAGACCTTTTGCTGGAGAGGCAAACACACCTTCCTGTAAAAGTAGTGAGGCATAATTATCACGGATAAAAACCTGCATATCTTTAAACTCTCGTGATGATGCTGGAAGCAGGTAGAAAGATAAGAGATAGCTGAACATTGTAATCAGGAAAGCAAAAATCAGAGCTGGCTTTATCTGCCCAAATGCGCTGATTCCAGCGCTCCTAAGCACAACCAGCTCACTATCAGCAGATAGTTTATGGTAAACAAAGATAACACCAATAAATAAGGAGAGAGGAACTATAATCCAGAAAAGAGAGGGTAGAAGTAGTGAAGAAAGATAAAGAAAAGTTGTTACACCAAGGCCTCTATTTACAATCAGGTCTATAAACCGCAGTGATTGAGCTAACCAGGCTATAGCCGTTAAGCTAAAGCATATAAGCATGGTTGGGCCAGCGAGCCTCCATAAAATATATTTTGTATATTTATAAAACACTATAGACAGCTGTATGTTTATTGTTACTATTACGCGTATTATTGACCGGCGCGTTTCCGCTGACAACCAATAAGTTAACTTCATTCTAATTAAGGAGCATTATGGAAATACGTTTTTCTGAGGTTATTATGCCAGAATCAGGTTGTCTGGTGTTTCTTCTTCCATCCAGCCTAAAATTCTCAAAAGAATTAGATAAGCTTGATAGCGAAAATGATGGTTTTATCAAGAAAGCTATAAAATCTGCTGATTTTAAGGGAAAAAAAGGTAAGTTTTTATCTGTTCTTGGTAATGTTGATCCTTATGGAAGGTTGGTTTTGCTTGGCACTGGCGATGATGAAGAAGGAATAAAAACAGAAAATGATATGTTTTGCCTTGGGGGAAACTTATATGCTTATTTAAATAAAGAGCGTGTAACGCAGGCAACATTATTGCTTGAAGAAAATATAGGAGGATTCTCTCCAGACTTTGCTGCCAGTTCTTTGGCGGCTGGGTTGAAGCTTCGTTCTTACCATTTTAACAAATATTTTACTAAACAGAAGGATGAGAGTAAACCGGCGCTAAAAAAACTTACAATTGCTTTGAACGCCTCTCAGGGTGCTTCTGTCCGTTATAATGCTGCTGAAAAAGTTGTTGATGGTGTGTTTCTCACCCGCAATTTGGTTTCTGAACCTGCCAACGTACTTTATCCGGAATCTTACGCGGAAATTTGCAAAAGTGACCTTAAATCCTTAGGTGTAAAAGTTGATGTGCTTGAACTTAAGGATCTACGCAAACTTGGTATGGGTTCTCTTCTTGGTGTGGCACAGGGAAGTGTTTTTGAACCAAAAGTTGTTGTAATGCAATGGAATGGTGCGCAGAAAAAAGGTCAGAAGCCAATTGCCTTTGTAGGAAAAGGCGTAACCTTTGATACTGGTGGTATATCTATAAAG
>Ga0210057_1001528_pt1 | contig 34888 bp, 52 predicted proteins | sample CryGeyCG2114_010_2_FD_183968 | JGI IMG/M metagenome (GOLD analysis project Ga0210057, IMG submission 183968) | Groundwater microbial communities from aquifer - Crystal Geyser CG10_big_fil_rev_8/21/14_0.10 (SPAdes) (version 2) | ecosystem: Environmental > Aquatic > Deep subsurface > Groundwater ... | reverse complement strand
GCCCGCTCCATTCTCCCCGACCTTACCCGTACAGGGCGGTCCGAGCGTCCCTCGTCCAGTGCAGGTTGGGGTGGTCGAGGATGAGCTTCCCGGCCGTCGGCTCCTGAAGCTCGAAGATGCGGAGGGCCTGGTCCACATGCTCCGTCTGCAACCCGTTGTACGGCCCGGTGTAGCGGTATTTCACGGGGTCTAGCTCATCGGGGCCACTGAAACACGTCGTTCGGACCCACAGGTGGCCCAGCCGTCCCATATCCCCGTCATCGTCGAGGATGACGATGCGGGTCGAGCCCAGGGCCTCCTCGTCGAGGTTCTGAAGCATCCAGGCTTCGATCTCCAGCCCTCGGTAGATGTCCGACCGTTCGGCCTCGCCCCACTCGATCCAGTCCCCCGGCAGGAACAGCGGGAGGGTGGCCATGACCCGGTGGTAGGGGCGTTGGAGCCCATGTGCCCCCAACCAACGGGCCAGGCGAGCCCTTCCGTGGTTCCGCCAGCTTGAGGACACCACGATGCGGGCATCGGCCTGGACGCAGAGGTCGTTCAGGTGCCGGACGTTCTCCGGGTCGAGGTTGTTCAGCACCCCGTCGATGTCGAGGAAGATGAGGTTCACGGCCCTACCAGAGCGGGTTGAAAGACGGAGAGATGCGGCGAAGCTCCCTTCGCTCGTAGACTCCCACAACATCTTCAACCCGAACGAAAACGGCTTGAGGCGAATGCACGTTGCGGGTCTCCACAACGACACCCTCAGCCCCGAAGATCCGGTTTCGTTCGCACTCCTGGGTGTAGATGAGGGGGTCCTGAACCCGGATGGTTTGCACCACGTCCCCCGGCATGAAATAGCCCGCCGCTACAAGTCGGGAGCCAAGCTCGGGTTCAAGCTCCCAGAAATAGTACCACCCTTCGGTCTGGGTGTCGTCATGCAGAACCGTGTAGCAGGGTCCATCGCCACCCAGAAATTCCCGAAGAACGGTCCCAGGAATACCCCACCGCCTGGTCCTCTGCTGTTCCCGAGTCCAATCTCGACCCATGCCCAGAGCTTTGGTGGTGATGACTCGGTCACCTTCGGTCCACGGGGACTCCTTCATTCTTGGCCTCGCTTGATCACCAGAGCGGGTCGAAGGGCTTTCGGTCGTCCGGCTTCCGAAGCTCTCGGGGCTCGTAGGCCCCGACCGTGCCGTCGTCATGCCGGACGGAGAAACAGATCCCGTGCCCCGTGTGAACCTCCACCACTTCGCCACGGACGCCGAACTTGCGAGCCCTCTTGGCCTCCACGGTCCAATCGGTCGGCGGGTTGGGGACGGTCACCGTCTCCACCTGGTCGCCGATCTTGAACGTCTCCACGACGCTCATCGCCGGGTCACCGCCTTCCCGAACCAACGGCAGGGGACCGGGGTGGAGTTCGAGAAGCCCTGGTTGTAGTGGACCCACGAGCACACGATGGCGCACACGGGCGGCTCGTCATGGGCCTCGAACATCTCCACTTTGCACCGGGTCTCCTCCGGTGGTGCTGTTCCCGCCGGGCAGGAAGGCAGCACGATGAGGGCGGCGACGATGAGGAGGCGCTTCACCGGATCTCCCAGGTGACCTTGAACCCGTCCAGGCTCTCCTCCTGGCGGGCGTCGTAGGTCACGTTCTTCTCCACCTGGAGACCCTCGGACGCCAGCCAGGCCCGGAGCGCCTGCTCGCAAGCGTGCGTGGACGGGCACTCGGGCCAGTACTTCTCCTGCAACTCGGTGATTCGGTCGTGGCGGAAGATGGCGTTCCCGGTTGCAGCCTGCTGCTGAAGGCTCTCCGTGATCCTCGCCTTCAGAGCCTCGGGGATGGTCGTTCCGGCCTTGGCGGCCTGTCTCAGTTGCTCTGCCAGGTTCATGGCATCACCTCCGTCCCATCTACCCAGCCCGGGTGTGGACTAAAGCCGCTTTCGCATCTGCTTGGCGATCCACTTGGGGTCGGCCGTGATGCGCTCGATCATCTCGTGGCGCTTGGCCTTGGCGTCGGCCATGTTGTCGTCGTACACGGAGCGGTCGAAGTGCGGGGCCACCTCGGAACGCACGAGCTTCTGGAGCACCGGCGGGTCGAGGGCGTCAAGCTCCCAAGCCTCGTCGATGCCCGTGGCTCGCTTGTACACAGCGTAGCGGGCCGAGGTCTTCTTCGCAGGCATCGGCGGCGGGTTGTACTTCTTGATCTGGGCCATCGTCAGGGCGATGCGCTTGATCTCGAAGTCGAACCACACGTCCTCGACGGACTGGATCTTCCGTAGCGTCTCGTCAGCGCTGATCGGGATCTGCAAGCCGTCGGGGTCGTGATCCCCCAGGTACAGGATGAGGGCCTCGTCCCCCGACTCCAGCATCTCCCCGGTAGCGTGAACCCACGAAGCCAGAGCGCTGATGCTCGGGTAGCCCTTGCAAGGGAACAGGCCCACCCCAAGCTCCTGGCAGGTCTTCTCCAGCACCCCGGAGAGAGCGTCCTTCTCGACCCACACGAACACCTTGGTCTGCTGGCCGTGCCAGGCACCATAGCGGAGCCAGAAGGGGAGCCGGGAGAGGTCGTCCCCCGCCCGCTTGATGGCCTGGTTGACCGTGAGGATGTTGTCGGCGTCGGTCTCCCCAACGGAGCGTCCACGGTCTTCGAGGTAGGCGATGGGGAACTCGCCGGAGAGCCGGGCATCGGTGAGGATCTGGCCGAGGCGCTTGTAGACCTTGTCGCCGTTGGGCAGGTGCCCCCGGGCAACATGCTGGTAATAAAGCTGTCTGAGTGTGAGAACCAACCCGTGCTTGGTCTTGTACTCCTTGGCGATCTTGATGGACTTCGCCAGGATATCGTCTCGGGTGAGGTCTTTCATACTGTCTCCAGCCCGAGGCGTCGCATCTCGGCCAGTTCACCAGGTTTCAGGGCGGCGGCGTAGAACCGCCAACGAGGCTTGAGCATCCGCAGACGCCAGTAGAAGACGGCCTTGGCGTCCACCATCTCTGCCGTTTGCTGAGGATTGCCCCCTGCTCCACCAACGGCCCCACTCGGAAGGTCACGGAACCGGAACAGAAGATCGGCTTCCTCCCGTTTGGTCAGGAGGTATGGGAACATCTTCTCCAGAGGCTTCCACACCTGATCGCACTGACAGAGCCATGACCAGCTTGAATTGACCGCCTTCGACTTGGCCTTGTGCGTCTGGACCGACCCCGCCCCGAACAACTCGAACAGCCTGTCGATGGTAGGCTTATGGCCCATCGTCACTTTCAGGACAGGTCGAAAGCTGTCGGTCTTGATGTCCTTCCGCACGGTAGCCCTCTGTCGGTTCATGGAGAGGCAACCCTCCCCGTCCAAGATACCTGCTGCCCAAGCGTAGTCGGTGTCGGTCGCCATGACCCTATTGTATCACACGGGGGTCGCACGTTCAACCGTACAGATCATAAGGCTCTGGCACCACCAGACCCTCCGAGAAAATCCAGCCCTCATGACCGACGATGAACAGCATCCAACGGTGGTCGATGCTGGGGATAGGGCAGCCGATCACGGTGTACTCCTCTTGTACCTCAAGGTTGAGGCGCTCAGGATGGTTCTCGTCCCATGGATCGAAGTTGATGATTGAGTGACCCGCAGGCCAATACAAGATGTTGAGGTGATGCCGTTTCCACGGTCGGTCGGTCAGGTCTTTGAGCCGGGCCACTGGTGACAACAGGTCGTCCCCCAAGAAATGTTTTGAGAGGAACTCCTGAACAGGATCCCCAATGGCGTTGGTTGGGATGCTCATGTCGTGGGCTCCAGGGACTCGGGGTGGACGATCCACCATTCGCCGGTGCGGTCGAGGCAGCAAGCGTAGCCGTGCGGCCTGGTGAATCCGAACAGCACCAGACGGATCTTCTGCCCCTTCGGGAACACGGTCTCGAAGGCGGTGTTGCTGCCGTTGACCACGGCACCCGGCTTGATGTCCGTGGCGGCCGACTTCTGGTCGAGCACGTAGGGGCAGTTGGCGGCCTTGCTCTGGGCGAGAGGGCCAAAGTCGCTCGGAAGGTTCATGTCGTCTCCAGTGCTTTGTCGATGACCCTGCGGCACGATGCCTCCGCCCAGGCGTAGGCTCCCTCGGGATGGTCATCGCAGTCGTCGTAGAAGGCCCCGCTCGACTCCTTGTGCCCGTCGGGCCGACCGAGGTGGTCGAAGGTCGGGATGGCCCAGCCGATGCCGGGGAAGGGCGTCCGTGGACCCACGTAGAAGGTGATGCCCCGGTGCTCCATCTTCGTGGACGTGGCCAGGTTCATCGCTGGAGCCTCCCCTCAACCTCGGCGATAGCCCCGTCGAGGGCCTTGCCGATGATCCCTTTGCCGAACTCGGCCCCGGGCCACGGCTTGTGGAGGTCCCGAACGTGGTTCGCCCGGATGTTTCGCAGGCTGGCAAGGGCTCGCTCGTCCGCCTCCTTTCGGGCATCACGCCGGGAAGGAAGAGGGATGGTCGTCCCGACGGGGCTGAGGGTGTGGCTGGCGTGCCAGACCTCACGTCCGCTGTCGAAGCGGATGAGCGTGTCGCACATGCCCGAGGAGAGGGGCTCCCAGCGGGTGACCTCACCCTCGCCGTCGTAAGGGGCCTTGACCCGGCGGCCCACCATCGCAGTGGTGTTCATCGCACGTCCTCCTTGGTGTGCCACAGGAAACCGTGCTTCGGGCACTCGGCCACCCGGATGTCCAAGCCGTTGTGCTTGGCGTCCAGCACCAGGACGAGGGTGTCGTGGCCCTTGCACGGGCACAGGTCGTTGACCCCGTGCCGGACGTTGGCCCGGGTTCCGCCCAGGGCCTCGGGCAAGGTCACCCAGTCGGGGATCCCGTCGTAGATGAGGAGGGCGTTGGGCTCGTCCTCCAACGGAACGACTCGCTGTCCTGGGCTGACCGTGGCTCGCATCATGTCCTCCTGCCCCATCTACCCAGAGGGCCGGAAGACTAAAATGCCGCTCAGGGTTTCAGGATGCCCTCGACGTAGAAGAGCTTGAACGCCTCGGCCCCGGAGAGCCCCTCGACCTGCTCCGGGGTTGGCTCGTGCCCGATGTGCAGGTCTGGGTGTTCGTGCAGCCACTCGTTCTGCTCGGGGGAGCAAGGAACCCAGCCGCCCGGCTCGGGGAGCATCCAGTAGGTCCCCTCGGGGTCATGCTCCCCGGAGGACGGCATGAACAGGATGTGGTCGTCCACGTCGAGCTTCGTGAGGTCCGAGAGCTTGTAGACGCTGATGGCCCGGACCCCATGCTCGGCGATCCGGTCGAGGCCGCCTTGCTCCCGGTCCACGAGGGCGATGACCATCTGAGGGTTGAGCCCCGCAGCCTTGAGGGCCTCGATGGTCTGGATGGTCGATCCGCCAGTGGTCACCACGTCTTCGACGATGAGGACCCCGACCCCCTCTTCCACGTTGGAGAGCCCCTCGACCTGGTTCTGGTTCCCGTGCCCCTTGGGTTCCTTGCGGACCAGCAGCATCGGCGGGGCTTCTTGCTGGTCGAAGGCGTAGGCGGAGAGGGTGAGGCTGGCCGCCAAGGGCACACCACCCAGGGCAGGTCCGGCGATTGCCCCGATGGTCACCTCTTCCTGGCCTTCGGGAGGTTCGTCGGAGAGGTAGGCGTCCAGCAGGACGGCACCTGCGGCGTAGAGGCCGTGCGGAAGCAAGATGGTCTTCCGCACGTCGATGTAGACCCAGGACTTCTCGCCGGAGGCCAGAAGGAACGGGTCATCGGTCTCCGGGTCCCGTTGCTCCACCGAGAGCCTCATGAGGAGGCGACGAAGGGAGTTCTTCATGCTCGAACCTTCCACAGCTTGGCCAGGGCGATGAGGACGGCCTCGCAGAACTCCTGGCTCATGGACTCCGAATCGCACTCGAACTCGGAATCGCCGTTGTCGGCGATGGTCAACTCACCGAACCCGATGGCCTTGCCGTCCCGCTTGGCCGACCAGCCGATGATGACACCGCCACCGTTGGTAGGCCGCCCGACGACGACACCGCCATTGGGCTTGTCCTCCTCGGGGACCTCCTTGGTCCACCCCTGGATGTAGTTGATGGCAATCTCGTACTTGCCGACCTGGACGCTCATGATGTCTTCCACCCAATGGACAAGACCCAGCGGGAGCTTTTCCCCACCTCCGTGACCTCGTACTCCACGCAGTCAGGACGGAAGTACCGAAGTCTACCCCGGAGCCAGGATCGAACTGGCCCTCTGACTCGGAACTCCCCGCCACGCTTCGGCCGCTTGAGCAACAGGTTGACCCGATGGTGCCGACCCTCGGTCAAAGGGTCGGTGTGGGGCTGGATGACGCTCCCTTCGGGCATGTGGAGGAGGTAGAGATCAGCCCAGGGGAATTGGCCCAGCAGCATTTTGCGGTAGCCGCCGCCCTGTCGCCCAGGCTGCCACCTCCAGAGCATGTTCAACCCGGCCAGATGAAATACGGACCCTGCCCGCTCGTCTGGACGCCGAACCAGCCGTGGCCGGGGATGTAGGCGATGGCGGTTGGCACGCCTTGCTGGACTTCGGCCTCCGCCAGGAGGCGAAGCTCCTCGGGAGCTTCGCCCCAAAGGTCGGTCTGGACCAGGTGGGACTCGGCCTCCGCCGGACTCGGCTTCTTCAGTTGGTGCTTGAACACCATGGCCACGACCTTGCGAAGGTCGTCGAGGGTCCCGTTGTTGTCGATGTGGATGTCCACGAGAGCCTGGAACTCGTCGTCGTTCCTCGCCTGCTCCCCCATGTGGCCCGCCGCCGCCCCGGTGAGCCCCTCCTTGTCCCGGTGGGCCTGGATGATGACGCCCCCGGCGTTCTTGACGGCCTTGATGTCACGCAGGTAGCGGCAGTCGGTCACGATGGCAAGCCGGTCGGGTCGGAAGCACCACTCCGTTGCCTCCCGGGCCGCCCGGAGGGCGTAGATGGGCGGGTACACGGCCTCGGCGAACTCCCCGCCCAACCACTGCATGGCCCAGCGGGGTGTCAGGTAGGTCACGCACTCGCCCGGCTCCCGCTTGAGGGTGGCAGAGGCATGGACTTCAGCCCCGCAGTGGCACACGAAGATGGACCCGTCGTTCTTCGACCGGGTGAAGACGTGGATTTTGCCCTCGCTCGGATACCGGGTGTCCGGCACGTCCTTGAGGTCACCGTCGGTGTGCTCCTCGGTCCAGTCGAACAGGTCCCGCAGGTACGCCTTGAGCTTGGCGGAGATCTTGATGCGGAGGATGTTTGTCCCACCCAGCGGGACCTCGACCGGAGGGTGTCCGGGGTCGAGCCACAGAGAGGCCAACATGTTGGCCACCGTATCCTTCCCTGAACGAGCTTTTCCTGTGAGGCCAATGATCATGGGGCTAGTCCTCCTGCCCCTTCTTACCCCTCTTCTCCAGCCAGTCGTACCCCTGGTAGCCGTGGATGACCACCACCTCGTCCCGGTTGTTTCGCTCCCGATACCTGTCCCCGCTGCCCTTCTCGTCCGCCTCGTGAGACGCCTTGCACTTGGCGAACTCGGACTCCAGCCGCTTGAGCCGGGGCTTTGGCTTGGCCTTGGACACGAGGGAGACCAGTTCTTTGAACTGGTGGTCGTAGTGGAACCGGCGACCGGCGATGCGGAGAGCCAGGACCACACGGTTCTGCGGGGTGACTTTGTGCTGCAACCTCCAAGCGTCCCAGGCGATGACCTCGGTGGTCGAACCGTTCCGACCCATCGGTCGAGAGAGATCGTGGTGCATGTTCAGCTTCAGGAACGCCTTGCGGACCGGGTCTTCATCGTCCCCGTACCGCCCGCCGTAGAGAGCCTCCAGCAGCCGATTGAGGACGTAGGCCCGGGTGTACATGTCGTCCCGACCGAAGATGCTGAAGCACGTCCCCTGGATGTCGCTGATGGCCTTGTCGAGCTTGGCCCACCCCTGCCGGAGCTTGTCGTCGTACCTGCGAACGGCGTAGCTCAGGAACTCGGACCAGCCGTAGATGTTGTAGACGGCTTCCCGCACGGCCCCGTGCTCGCTCTGTCGCAAGAGCCCATGAATGCTGAGAAATTCGTCGAAAGGGTTGAACGGGAGCTTGGCCATGGCCTTTTCATGCCAGCCGTCGTCCGACTTGGGCCGATGCTCGTCACAGACGGAACAGATGGCGGCCGACCAAGCCCCACTCGGGCCACGAACCGGGTTGTCGGCGTCCCCCCCCAGGAGCCAGAAGCCAGTGTTTTTGCCGCCCCCCAGGAACGAATGCCACAGACCGTCGGCCACGGCCCGAAGCCGCCTGATGTTGTCCCCGAACCGCTCCCCCAGCCCCCATTCGGAAACCAGGTCGTCGTTCCCAAGGCAGTCGGGGTCGTTGATCAGGTGGGTGACCTGCTCGATGCCCCAGAAGACCTTCTGAACCCGTTCCTCGTCGCTGAGCCCCATGGGCCTACTCCTCGATGATCTCGCACTCGATGGTGTTCACGTCGGCGAGCTTGGCCCAGAACCGACCCACACCCTTACCCTTCTTGGACTTTCCGGTGGGCGGGAGGGTGGCGTAGAAAGTCAGCGAGGAGAACTTGGAAAGGCTTCCGCCACCGTAATGGGCGGCACCTTTGCGGATGTAGATGCGGTCCACTTTGAGGATGGTCCCCGCCGGGAGGGTGTGGAGCACAGCCCTCTCAGGCTGCCACCACCCGGCCCCTCGACCCCACCCACCCCGATGGTTCTCTGGTGGGGGCGGTTGGACTCCGAACTTCTCGCCGAACCTCTGGTTCCGGCGTTCGAAGCACAGGTGGAACGTCCAGTCGGACGTGAGCCGAAGCTGGGTGCCGATGTCGGGGATGAACAGGTTCATTCCGACCTCCTACTCCTGTCCATGTCCTCGGCGGTCGGGGGAGGCCCATGATCGTGGGGTCGGCTCCGGCTCGGGTCTCCCGCATGTGTGACAGCGTAGGCCAGGCCGTTGTCGATCACCCAGCGGATCTTCTCCCAGGTCCAGCGGAGGATGAGGGCCGTGCAGACGATGGTGCAGGGGGCCAGCATGGCCAGACCTACCCACACCATCTGCTCCGGGGTCAGTCCGAGAGGCATGACGGCCATCCATCGTCCCGCTCCAGGGTCACCCCCTCGGCCTCGCACAGGCGCTTGGCGAGGTCCACGAGCTTCCGGGTGATGGACTCGAAGGAGGCCGAATGGGCGTCCCCGTTGAACTCCAGCCCGGCGAGCGAGAGATTCACGTCGGGGCCGGAACGGTCGTTGGTGCGCTCCTCGGCGGTCCCGAACTTGATGGTGACCTCCGGGGCGCAGTTGGCCGAGGGCACCCGCTGCTTGAGGCGGAAGCCGAACCCCACCCGTTCGGTCGTCACGGAATCAACCCCTTCCGGCATCACGACCTTGATGCCCTCCGCCGACCCAAACCGGCGCTCCATGCGGAGGCTCGGGTGCAGACGGGGAGCGAGCACGTCGCACAGGGCGTCGTACAGGGGGCGCAACGGGCTCATCGCCTCGACCGATCCGTAGCTGCCCGTCGAGATCTGGACGAAGTCCTTGCGGAGGGTGACCTTGATGGCCGTCTCGGCCTTGCGGCCGTAGCCTCCGCTCTGCTGCGGGGTCTCTCGGCCGACCATGATCTCGTGGTCGCTGACCACCATGATGGAGTCCCCCTCGTTGAGAGGGAGGTTGGCGGCCTCCAACTCGGCGGCGACGGCCAGGACCGCTTCGAGATCGGCGGTCACCCAGCCGACCAGGTGGTCGAGCCCCTTCTGGAGAGCCAGCAGCGTCTCCCGCATCTTCACGGCCTCGGTCCCTTTGAACACGGCCGCCTGGAGGAACCCGAGACCTGCCATGACCTGGACCGTGCCCAACACGAACGCCGGGATCTCACCGGCCTCGTTCGGGCTCTTGACCACCTCGTCCCTGGCCTCCACCAGGGCCTTGGAAAAGACCGCTGAGTTCAGCAGGGCTCGCAGGGCCAGGCCGTCACCGTGCGCCTTCCGGGTCTCCGGGGTCATGCCCTGGGGAGGCGTCTCGTTGATGGCTGCCTCCAGGTTGGTATCGATCTTGATGTCCATCTCCTGTCCTTTCGTCAGGCGACCCACTTGAGGGTCTGCTTGTCGTCCTCGATCACCAGTCCGGCGTGGCGGATGTCAGGTCCCGCCGGACCGAAGGGCTGGCCCCCGTAGAGCTTGATGAGCGTCTCGGTGTCCTCGGAGAGCTTGCGGGCGACGGCCATGAGCACGGTGCCGACCATCTCGACGGGCCACTCGCTCTTGCCGGGCGTGAGCCAGTCCGGGGGCTGTCCCCGCTCCACCTCCTCGCCCAGCCGAAGGAGCCCCTCGGCATCGGTCGTGAGCTTCTCCTCGCCGTCCTTCCAGACGGCCACCGTTCCCTCGTCACCCGGTTCCAGCGTCAGGCCGTGCTGGTAAAGCGGCTCTCGTGCATCGAACATCTCCGTTGTCTCCTCATGTCGCTCCTCCTTGTCCACCCCATCTACCCGAGGTTCGCCTGGACTAAAAGTCAGATGCGGGTGGCCGCCAGCTTCTCCCGCTCAAGCTGCTCGAACGCCATGATGGCGTCGAGGGGGTTCTGGTACTGCGGGCTTTGGCCGGAGTTGGGCACCCGTTTCCATCCGTCCGGCCCCTTGCGGATCACCAGCAGACGACCTGCATCGACCGACGCTATCGAATTTCGGTTCTCGGGAACCCAGATGTGGTCGAGGGCCGCCCAGTTCTCGGCGAACAGCTTGGCGTGCTTGATGTCTCCCCATGGGCCATGGAGGGGCTGGACACGGGCCTCTTGAGGATTCCGCCCATAGCCCACGAACCAGCCCCGGTGGTGGTCCTGGTAAAAAACGGTGAGCGGAAGTCTGACGGTGCGGTAAGCCCAGACCTCGGCCACGGCCCCGAGACGGAAATGGGTTGGACGGGGGAGAGGGTACCCCTCATCATTCCAGTGCTCCCCAAGCGGGCGAAGCTCCGTGTCCCAGGCGTGCCGAACGATGACCAGCCAGTTGGCCACCTCCTCGAACGTGTCGAAGTCCGTGTCGAAGTCCTCCAGAGGACTTTGACCACCGATGGCAACCGACCCCTCCCACCGCTCCGTTTCGTAGTTCATGGTGATGCTGACATCGACTCCACCGAAGCGCATGGACACCGAATCGTCGAGCACACTGGTGTGGGCTTTGAGGAACACGTCATCGAAGATGCGGCTGAAGACTCCAGCAACCTCGTTGCCGGTGAAGTCCCCAGTTCTCCAGAAAGCAGCGCTCATACCTCGTCCACACACGAAGGCCGGGAACTAAAGGACCCGGCCCCAGCCCCTCTTACCAGCTTGGATGATGTCCCCCTTCTGGAGGCGGAAGTCCGGGTCCACCTCCTTGGTGCCGTTGACCTTCACGGCTCCGGCCTCCAGCAACTTCCGGGCGGCGGTCTTCGAGCACGAACGGATCCCCACCACAGCCCCCAGCAGTGTTCCACGGGACACGGTCGGCATGTCAGCGGGAACACGCCCCCCCCTGGATGACCCGCTCGAACTCCCGCCCGGCCTCCCGGGCCGCTGCATCCCCGTGAAGCTGCCGGACGATCTCGAAGGCAACCGCCTTCTTCTGCATCATCGGGTGCCGACGACGCAGTGCGTCGAGGTCGAGATCGGTCAGGAGGGCAGCCCACGCCTCGAGGTTGAAACGCTCGACCTCGGGATCGTTGGGGTTCAACTCCATCCAGGCGAGGGAGATCCACGCCTTGGCCTCTTCCAGGCCGAGCAGCGTCTCCCGCAACTCGGAAGACCACCCGTTGGAACCTCCCTGCCGGGTCGGGCCGGTCGTTTTGCGTGAGATCATGGCGAGCACCGGCAGATCGCCGTCCTGGTTCTCCGGGGCGATCTTGAACACGATGTACGTGTCGGGCAGCACCTCGGCCCGCACGGTCCACATGTCCTTGTCCGGGTGAGGCTGCCCCTCGACCGTGGCCTCCACCAAGATGGGGCCGTCGTAGTCCTCGAACACCTCCTTGATGAGGGCGACGAACTGCTGGGCCTCCGCTTCCCGGGCCTTGATCGTCGTCTTGTACTTGCCCCGGGCCATGTCTCCATCTACCCGAGAAAAGGTCCCGAGGGAACGTGGGTAAGGTAGGCGCATGAGCACCCCAGAGCATCTCGAACTGGCAGAGGCGATGGCGGTCACGCACACGGGACCCGCCGGACTCGAACTGGTCTACGCCCCCCTCGGCGGACCTCGGACGGTCCCGCCCTACGAAGAACTGGACCCGGGCGTTCGGGAGACGGTCCGCTGGTTGTTCGAGCACGGGTTCAACCCGACCGGCGACGGCGTCTCCAAGGTCGGCAAGATGGGTTGCGCCCGTCCGATCAAGCACGTCTACATGGTCGTGGCCCCCTCGGACACCCTGGAAAACGAGGTGGACCGGCTGTACGGGCTTCTGCTCGAACGTGGGGTGCGGCTGTTCGACGGGCCGTCCACCCCCGAGGAGGCGGAAGAACTCGGCGTTCGGTGGGAGGGTGTGCCGGAGGGCGTGGTCCCGGGTGGGTCGCTTCAGGGAAGCTATGCCCCGGGAGGGCCTGGCATCATCATGCTGGAAGGTGTGGACGATGTGGTTTTGGGGCTTCGGGACGGAGCCTGATGCTGGTCCACCACCTCCGGCTCCGCTGGACGGACGCCATCATGGAAGCTCCCTCCGGGGCCAAGATCGTCCAGAACGGAGACCGCTGGGACCTGCTGATCAAGGTGGGTCCCCAAGTTCCCCCACTGTCCGTTGCCCTCACTCCGGGCGGAACTCCTCAAACCGGCCAGAACCCCACATGGGTGCTGGAAAAGCTCGGCCCCACCGTCTACTCTTTGAGCCCCTCGGTCGTCTCGGCCGACATCGCTCTCCCTCACGAGGGCCGCCTGTACCCACTGCACGCCTACGTGACCATCTTCGACTGCCCCGATGGCCTCAAGGGCTACCCTGAGCCGGACCGTCCTCCGGGTTGAGCGGGTGCGGGACTAGAAACCCCGTCACGCCCCAATGCCCCCACCAGGGGCTCGGTTTCTTCGGGGCCGCCGGGTCGATGAACCTTTTGCCGTCATAGTCCGAGAGCTTGAAGAACGCCACGTCCGCCCCGGCCGCCTTCAGGAGGAAGTCCGTGGGGTCGTAGAGGGCCTCCGGCTGTTGCTCCCCCAGCTTCCACCAGAGCGTCTGGCGTGCCCAGCATTTCATCCGTTCGAAGTGCAGCATGACCATGGGCCGCCCCTTGTTCGACTTCAGGACGGGCCGGTCGATGACCCCGATGACCTCGCCTCGTTTCACCTGCTGGCCTACGGTCACCATGGGCCGGGAGACCTCGCCGTAGACGGAGACCCTCCAGCCGTCCTCGATGAGGATGGCCACCGTGTCGTTCCACCAAGGGGATGCGGAGCAGGCGGACGGGCCGGTGAAAGGCTCGATGACCCGGACGATGCCGTCCACGGCAGCGACAACCTCGGTGCCCAACTCGCAGTAGAGGTCCACCCCCGTGTGGCGGTTGTTCTTGCGGAATACCCCGAAGCTCCCGAACTCGTCGGGCATGAGGGGCGGGGCGTTGAGGGGCCAGACGGGGTTCATGCTGCCTCATCCTCGACGAGCCGCACATGCCGGGCCTTTATCACGACTTCTCGCCACGGCAGTTTCAGGTCTTCCAGCGTCAGATGGGCGTCGGGACCGAAGAGGGCGGCCTCTACCTGCATGTGATCAAACAGGCTGGTACGACCGAGCCCCATCGGCCTCGACGCCAACCACTCCTTGGCGGTCTGTCCCGCCTGAACCGCCTGGGTCTTGGCCATGGACAGGAACTTACCCGCCATGGCCTTGTAATAGTTGGCCTTGAGCAGGGCATCCTCGCCAAGGGGCAGGTCGGGGTCCGCCAACACGTCTTTCACCCGCCGGGCCAGGGCTTCAACCTGGTCATCTTTCTCAAGGAGAAGGTCTTCCGCTTGCTCCACACGGTCGGCCAGGGCCGCCACTTCCGCCTTCACGAGCGAGAGGATGGGAAAAACGTGCGCCTGCGTGGATGCCTCTTCCCAGGTGGATTCAGGAACCTGTTCGAGCAGGCCGTGCTGCTGAAGCATTGGCCCTGCCTGGACCCAGTTGTGCTCCACAGCCACGAGCAGGAGACCCCGCTTTTTGGCTTGAAGTTGGGCTGCATGGAACAGGCTGTGTGAACAGAAGGTCTTGATGACAACGATGGCCGTTGCCTGGGCCGGAACCCGGAGGGGGAGGTACTCGATGTGCTGGCACACCTCCACGCCCCACTCCATGAGGTTCTCTTCGAACTTCCCGCCGACCTGCGTGTTCCCGCCGACCAGCGTCACGATATGTGGGGTTCCGTTCATGTCTCATCTACACGCCACCCCGTTGGACTAAAACCGAGTTGACAGAAAAGGCAGACGGGACATGCGTCGTTCGCCGGAAGGGCCTCGTCTGCGAGTCGGCCCTGGCCACCACCATGTCCCCCGAGGAGGCGGCCAGGCACCCACTGGCCTTCAACGCTGGGCTGCTCTAAGCCTCCCAGATGATGGAGACCCCTTCGTCGGGCCGGAACCGATCCACGGTGACCTTCACGGGCGACGCCACCCCACCGACCCGGAGATTGACCGGCCCTGCCTGCACATCCTGAACATCAGGGCGAAGATCTTGGGGGACATGATGATCTCCTTGACCGGCTTCCCCCGACTCAGGAGGCCGGACTGGAGGGTGGTTTCAAGGTCTTCCAGGTTGGAGACGGTCGCCCGCTGGATGGTCACCTTGGGCTTGGTGGCTACGAACTGGACCCGGACGGAAGGAAGAATGCGAACCCCGGCCCTGCTCCGGTGTTTCACGACCCGGAAGGGGGCACCTGGTCGCTCCACCCAGTAGACCCCATCGACCGTCTGAGCCATCCGGCTCGACATGGACTGCATGAACTGGTTCCCCGAGGCGCTCCTCGTCGCCTGCTGGACGATGAAGACCTCCGTGTCGGTCTTCATCGCCAACCGCTTGGGCTGGTCATCCAGCTTGACGAAAGTGGAGTCGAGGATGATCACGTCATGCTGCTGTGACGCCTCCTCGAACTCCTTGAACACGGACCCGATGTTGGACCCCGTGAGCATCTTGAGGGTCAGTTGGGGGGCCTGGGGGAGACCCATCCGAGCCAGCGTCCCCGCCAGGGTGGCCGTGGTCATCTCCATGGAGGCGAACATCACCCGTTTCCCCGAGGTGACCGCATCCACGGCGACTCGCAGGGCGAGGGTGGTTTTCCCGCTCATCGTCCCACCCACGATGACATGGGCGGTTGTGGGGCCAGAGGTGATGGCGTCGAACACGTTGCTCTCGGTGGCCATCGGCTCTCGGCCCGGGAAGTGCTTCCGCCCCTTGTCCCCAACCACAGGGTCCGGCCAGGGGACAGAGATGCCGAGGGTCTTGGTCAAGGTCTCCACGACCTGCCGGACCTCGGCGTAACAGGCGTCCCACAGCCACCGGCGGAACCGATCCCAGTCGGGGTTGTTGGCGTCGAGGTGGGCCTCCGTGTAGACCTCGGCCTGGGTCCAGTCCTCTGCCAAGATGGCTTTCAGCAGATCGCCATCGTGATCGTGATGAAGAACGAGGACGTAGCCGGGACAGAGGGGAGCCTCGATGAGCGAATCGGTGCAGTCCTCGGGCCGGTGAAACACAGCGTTGAGGAAGACCTCTCGGACCTCTTGCTCAAGCTGCTCGTGGTGGGGGAGCCGAGTCATGTCATTCCTTACCCCGGAACACCGGCTTCATGACCGCCTTGGCGTCCTTCACGGACGCCGTGCAGGAGACGTAGCCGTTGTCGTCGGAGTCGGCGTTCTGGCACTCGACGTTGACGACCTCCTGGCCGGGGAAGTTCTTCTTGACGAACTCCTGGGCCCTCGGCCTCCGACGTGTCAGCACCGAAGATGGCCTTACAGCCGGAGAAGGTCAGGAGGGCGGTGAACAGCAGGGCGAATCTCATCGTTGTTCTCCTTCGTAGCCACCTACCACAGAGGTGGAAAGGTCCATGGTGTCCGTGGCTTGGGCGGGGGTGGTGGGGGATCCACTTTCTCGCTTTCCACCAAGAATCCAGCGTGGTCGGCTTGTTTGACCAGGCACTCCCCACACCCCCCACAGGGCGGGTCACCCATGAACGGGCGGCAGGCGTCCGCATCATCGACCTCTTGGACAACCTCTCGGGTGTCCGGGTCGATGATGCGGTACAGCCGTGTCGCCTGCCGTGCGATCAGCGCACCTCGACGTAGCGGAGCTTGCTCTCGAACTGGCTCGCCTCGATGCGCTGGACCTCGCCGTTGGCCTGCTTGACGATCCAGTCGCCCGGCTGCGCCGTGACCTCGGACTCGACCTCGGCTTTGTCCTTCCTGCGGGTTCGCAGGTGGTGCCGCTGCATGATGGAATCCGGGCAATCCCGCTCGCAGAGGGGGCAGATCATGCGGGGTCGTAAGCCAGGACCGACTGGAGATCGTCGAGGAACCGCACCAGGCCGTCTTCACCCTCCCAGTCCGATGCCTGGTCCTTGTCCTCCCCCTGCCACAGCCCCAGGGCTCGACAACGGTGAAGAACGTCCTGCACGAAAGGCTTGGGGTAGCCGGTCAGGGCCGTGAGGTCGCTCAGGTGTTTGCGGCGACCATCCCCGATCAGCATGACCACGGCGGTGCGGAACGCACGGCTGTTGGGCCGCCCGAGCCCCAAACCACGAACGGCCTCTCGGGCCTCGATAAAGACAGACTTCATGTCGCTCCTCCTGCCCCCTTCTACCCAACCCCCTCAAGAATGCAGCCCTGCATTACAGGACTCGTTCTTCTCAGCGTCGGCCCCGCAGATGTGGCAGAACCGTCCCGTCGCCGGGTGAAGAACCCTCCATTTGGGGCCTCCCAGCACCGTCCATGTGAACTCGTAGGGCAGGTCTCCAGCGGCTTTCCTGCACTGGCGGTAGGCCCACACACCCCGTATGGCTTGGATGAGGATGCCGAAGGGGATGAGCCACAGGACGGTGTTCAGCAGGGCGTTCAAACGGCCTCCTGAAGCTCTGAGCGGACCAGCATCAGCAGATGCCCGAGGCGGTTCTTGCCTTTCCCTCGGCACACCCCCCAGTACACGTCTCCCCAATGGTTCCCCTCGACCAGCTTCTTGCTCCCGGTCGTCAGCAGCCGCTCGGCAAGCTCGGAGCCCGGGGCGAACTTCGCCCGCAGGCAATCGAGCATCACGTCCTCCTTCACCCGGTCCCAATCGGCACGACACGGGATAGCCCGGCCCATCCGCTTGGCCTGCCCCGGAGACCCACAGCGGCGGACCTTCTCGTGGTCGGCGTCGTTGGTGGCCTTGGCGGCTTGGAAGGCGTGCTCCGTCGAGGCGTAGGTCTTGCCCCACACCGTCACCGGATGCACGTAGAAGTTGCTGAGGAACTCGTAGTCCCCGTCGAAGCTGTCGATCACGGCCGAGCCTGCCCCATCACCTTGGTCCAGAAGGTGTCGATGTCAAGCACCTCGATGTTGGCCTTGCCCGAGGCGTTGAGGTCCCGGGCCTTCGAGGGTTTCCCGCTGTTCGAGCCCGCATCCTTGGCGATGAGGTAGTTCAGGTCACGCCCGACGCTGGACTTCATCGTCCCGCCCTCGGCGGTGAACGCCTGCACGATGGCCTGCTCGTCGGTGCCCCGGAACCCGGTCACGCAGAGGGACTTGCCGGTGAACCGGCCGGTGGCCTTCCGCTTGACCGTCACGCCGTTGGAAAGGAGCTTGCCGATGAGCCACATCTTCGACCAGTAGCCCTCGACGAATGCCTTGGCCTTGGTCTGGCCCACGCCCGGGATGGCGGCGATCTCGGCCACGGTGGCCTTGTACATCTTGTCCAGCGTGTCGAACCCGCCGTCGGCGATGGTCTGGGCCATACTCCGGCCGATGAGGTTGATCCCGAGGCTCCCCACGAAGACGTGGATGTCGAGGTCCATCGCCTTGCGGAGGTTGGTGATGGCCTTGTCGGCCGTCCCGCCGACACGACGCTGGCCCATGGTCAGGTTCGCCACCTGGGCCGGGTCCAACGTGTAGAGGTCGGCCGGGTCGGCCACCATCCCGGCGTCGATCAGGGACTCGACCAGGGCGTCACCGAAGTGCAGCACGCCGATCTTCTTGATCCACCGCTTGACCGCCCCGGCCACCTGGGCCTCGCAGTCGTCGTTACGGCAGACGAGGTACTCGCCGTCCTCCACGAGGACGGAGGAACATGCCGGGCAGTTGGTCGGCGGCTCGTAATAGCTGGGGGTTGTCGTAGCAGCCTGCATCTTTGTCCTCCGTCCTATCTACCCGTCAGAAGCCGGGACTAAAATGGCCTCATTGCGAGCATCAGGGCCGTTTTCCGCTCCATTCGCTCGATTGCCTCCAGCGTCACGATACGGCTGTTCATGCCTTTAGTCATGGCGTATGAACGGAGCGCCTTGAACTTGGCTTGGTTCTGTGGGGTGTCACAGAACCTCAGCGGCTTGATTTCCCAAAGCTCTCGAACCCCACCCTCGAACGTGATCAGCAGATCAGGGATGTACTGTTTCTCCACCCCTTCGAAGGTATACGGGATTGCAAAGGGCTCGACCTCAACCTCTTCGATTTCATCGTAGTGGTCGAGTACCGCAAGCACCCGACGTTCCCAAGAGGACCGAACGTAGACCTGTTGATCGGCTTTGAAAGAGAGGACCCATTCGCCCTGAATTCCGGCGAAAAGCGGGCCTTTGTTGGCGAGACAACGAGCAGTGGCCGCTGCGGACATTTTCGCCCGTGATGCGGGAGTACGTTTCAGTCCCTTTTGACCATTGGAACGTTTGTTCTGTTTACGACCTGTATGGAATTCAGAGATGGACGTTCGTCGTGACTCAGCAACACAGTGCTCCAGACCAAAGTGGTCCTTGAAATCCTCAAGGGTATCAAAGCCGTGAAGCCGAGCATGTTCGACACGGAGCACTTCGAAGTGCTGATGGCAGACAGGGCACTCAATGAGGTCGGAAACCGACTGACCCCGGCGCCGTTCCCTGCGGCGATCATTTTTGCATGGGTTGCAAAAACGCTCTCCTGCGGGAATCTCGTGGAGACCCTTTCGGCATGGACGGGCGGGAAGATTCACAGATCGTTCTCGATACCCAGATCCAGATTCCACTCAACCCTTGGGATCACGTCATTGCGACGAGACACGAGGATGCGGCACCCCGGATACAGTTTGAGATGTTTGACCTGACGTACACCGGCGAGGCTCGCCCGTTTCACTTTCACCCCGGCGATCACCACCTCGTCGAAGACGGCCACGGGGGTGATCCTACCAGAATTCCCCACCTGCCACACGATGTCCCGAAGGATGGTCTCCTTCTCCTCATGCTCAAACTTCCATGCCACGGCCCCCTTGGGACCCCGACCCAGCGACCCGAGAGCGTCGAACCGGATGTGGTCGTCGAACTGGATCACGAGCCCGTCGATGTCGTAGTCGATCTTTCCGTTGCCGGGCGTGTGGGCGTCCACCGAAGACCGGACGTTGGCCAGGTAGTCGGCGTAGATGTCCTCGACCCCCTGGACGGAAGTGGCCACGGCCCATCGGGGGACGCTGAACCCCCAGGCCGCCAGGTTGCGGAACTGGACCATCTTGGAGTCCGGGTCTCCCGAGTCGGGGAGCACGTCGAACATCACCACGTCGAGGTGGCGGCACCCGGCGGCGTCCGACTGGCGCTTCATCGTGCCGTTGGCCGTGTTGCGGGGATTCGACTGCCCGGGGAAGTGGGCCTGGAACTCGCCGTAGCGGACGATGACCTCTCCCCGGAGAGAGCCGGTGAACCCGCCCGGGATGACCTTGGGGAAGGGCATCAACCGGGCGTTGGTCGTGATGTCTTCGCCGATCTCGCCGTCTCCCCGGGTGACCGCCCGGACGAACTGGCCGCCTTTGTACTCGACGTTCAGACTGGCCCCGTCGAGCTTGTCCATGACGATGAGGACTTCACCGGGGCGGTAGGAGCAGGAGGCGGCCCACGACTTGAGGTCGTGGGCCGCCTGGGCCTTGTTCAGGCTCGCCATCGGCCGCCCGTGCCGGGCCTTGGCCCAGCCCGAGGTGGGGGCAGCCCCGACCTTGCTCAGGAAGGCGTGGTTCTGGTCGAGTGCCCGAAGCTGGTCCTCCAGGGCATCGTAGGCGGCATCGCTCATGATGGGCGAGCCGTTGCGGTAGGCGTCGTTCGCCCTGGTGAGGCGGTCAACGAGGTCGGTGATCTGCTGGCTCGGATTGCTCATCTGGCTCTTGCCTCATCTACCGTCGGGATCTTTTGGGGCGTCCCGAGGCCATTGTCTTTCCACATCATCTACCCAAGAGGCCCGGGGACTAAAACGGTTGCTGACGTTTACCCGTGCGGGTTCAGGGCCGAGGCCAGGGATCGGATTACATCAGCAGCATTGCACCCGTACAGGTCGGCCCCGCTCAGGAGGTTGTACTCCACCAGCTTGAACTCGCCGGTACCTCCCCCATGCACTCGGGCGTCTCCCCGTACTCCGGGGGCAAAGCGGGCTTCTCGGGCTCCACGTCGGCTCCGAACCACTCCTCGTACAGGGCTTCGAGCTTAAGCCCGACCGTGACCATCAGCCACCGGCTGAACGGGTCCACGTCCTCGGCGTACTGCGAGAGCCCGAAGTCGTAGGCGTTGTTGCGGAACTTCCCCCAGCCGCACCGCCACTCGGTCGGCGGGGAGTCGCTGGTCATGTGGTAGACGAAGTTGCTCCGGTCGGACTCGTTGGCGTCCCACCCCTCGACCAGCACGTCCCAGACGGTGTTGGCCTGGGTTTCGGTCAGTCTTCGGTCCGGCCGATAGGGGTGGTGCATCGGGGGCTTGCACTTTGCCTGCTCCCGCTCGCTGTGCTTGTCGAGGAACTCCCCCACCACAGCATAGCCCGCTTCACGCTTGGTCCGGCCGATGACCGGCTCACCCTGCTCGGTGGTTCCCGCCCACTTCGACCCCTGCTTGTGGACCGATCCCACGGTCTGCTTGGGGCCGAAGGCGGGGAAGTCCAGCCAGACGACCGGGGTGCCCTTCCACCCGTGGGCCTTCTCGAACCCCCACTTGAAGCGCTTGGCGGACATCAGGGTCACCGGAACAGCCGCATGAACGCCACGGTGGCGTAGATGGCGAAGTCGTAGAGGAAGTGGACGACCATGCAGGCGATGAGCCCGTACTGGAACAGGACCCAGAAGAGGACCATCCCGCCGAACCAGGCGTTGATGACCCCGAACGTGCCCTGGTACTTGTGTCCGTCACGGAAAAAGGCGTTGGCCGAAAGCATCCCGGCTCCGACCGCCCACGAGTGCGGGTGGTAGATCTGCTCGTGCAGGTGCCCGAAGGTGGTCCAATCCGCCAGCGGCTTGAGCAACACGTCGTAGAACCACATGATCGGGTCAGGGAACCCGCCATGGGCGACCAGGACGATCATCCCGAGGATGCTCCCCACGATGGCCACGATGCCGATGAATTCGCTGATCTTGAAGGCGACAGCACACAGGCCGAGAAAGAGGACCCCCAGGAGGCCGCCCCACAGCCAGTTGGCGAACAGCACGCCGACGATGCCGGAGAGGAACAGAAGCCAGCGAAACGAGATCTCCTCCAGGGTCCCGGCGAGGAACGAGATGACCGTGCCTCCGGCGAGGATCCTCATGCTGCCCGGCTCTTCCCTGCGACGCAGGAAGCGGTTGATGCCCGAGTTGTAGTTCTCCCCCAACTGGATGATGACGTTGATGCCGATGCCCCACACGTAGATGAACCACACGGCCCCGACGGCGTCCCACACGTTCGTGTCACGGCCCCAGAAGGGCTCGCCGAAGGTCTCGAAGGGGAGCGTCCCGGGCCACCAGGAGTTGACGATCCAGATGAGAACGCACGCCCAGACGGACGACACCAGGAAGTTCTTCCCCTTCTTTTTGTCGTCGTCACTGGAAGCGAGGCCGAAGGGCCGGGGGATACGCATCAGGTTCATCTAGGGTTCTCCTCCCAAGGGGTCGTGTCCCCTGCAATGTCTACCCGTACCCCTTTGCGAGTAAAAGCCACCGGGGCGTTTTAGTCCTCCCCTGCGGCCTGTAGACAAGGCAAGGAGATCCAACATGGCCATCGCACTTCGACAAGACAACCGCCGCATCTACTTCGACAACGCTCCTTTCTCCGTGAAGGACCGCCTCAAAGAGGCGGGCTGCAAGTGGGACCCTGCGCAGAAGGGGTGGTGGATGGGCACGGCTCGTCGTGCCGATGCGGAAGCGTTGGTCGAGCGACTCAATGGGCAGTCGGCCAGCACGGGGTCGAACGACACCATCAGCAGGTCCGAACGGGTCATTCGTGGCCGAGCCCGGTACGACGGGAAGACGTACTACATCCTCGCCCACGGCACGTCCGCCCGCACCGGCAAGCCCTACGCCAGGTTGGCGTATCGGGACGGCTCGAAGGTCTTTTGGGCCAAAGACGTGTCCAAGGTGGAGGTGCTCAAGCTCTATGATGAGCCGAAGTCCATCGACAGCCTTCGGGCTTACGCCGAACGGGCCAAGTCCTATGGCACCTACGACTGCCGCTGCCGCTGCCACAACGAGACCAACGCCGGACAGCCGGGTTCCACGCTCTACGACGGCTGTGACCGTTGCGGCTGCGAATCGTGCTGAGGTCGTTTTAGTCCGGTGGTGGGCAGGGTAGATGATGTGAAACGGGGACGAAGGCCCCGCATCCGAACGGAGATGAACAAGGCATGAGCACCATCGTCGAGAAAGTCAGCCTCAACTTCACCGACCTGCTCGGGGACAAGACCGGCTGCACCGTCAAGGGGTCGAACAAGTTCTGGACCGGCTGGGTCGAAGACCTCGGCGGCGGCAAGGCCAACTTCGAATGCCGCTGGGGGCCGACCGGCGAGCCCGGCAGCGAGAAGGGCAGCAAACGAGGCATCAGCCTCAGCGCCGCTCTCGCCACCCTCCAGAAGAAGGCGAAGGAGAAGGAGAAGAAGGGGTACACCCTTCTCGACACTCGCTCCGTGCAGGAGGAGGTCGTCAAGGCGGCGGCCAAGGGCATCGACCTGACCGGCAAGGCCAAGGCGGCTCCCGCCGTCCAGGCGGCCCCGTCCCGCCCCTCCATCCCGAGGTGGAGCGCCTGCTCGGCGTCATCTACAACGAAAACTCCCGGGTGGTCCGCTCCGGCCTTTCGGCCCAGGCAGGTGCCTCCGAGGACAACCCCATCGGCAACCTGTCGGACGCCCAACTCGACCTCGGCGGCGAGATCCTCGACGAGATCGCCGCCCACCTGGCACGGGAGATCGGGCCGGAGACGGACGGCAACAAGAGCCGCACGCTCCCGCTGTTCGGGGGTGTTCCGATCATCGACCTGACCAACCGCTTCATGTCGAACGTCCCCCGCTCCATCCCGAGCCACCACCGGGGGCGGGCGAACCTGCACCACGTCGTCGTGTCGAGCTACGAGCGGCTGGAGGAGCAGCGGAAGTTCCTCACCCTGCTCCGTGACGCCCACCTGGCCAAGGCCACCTTCGCCGCAGCGGCGGCGGCCGGTCCCTCGGCCCACAGCAAGGTCGGCGTCTGGTACGACGGCCTCCAGTGCGAGGTCGAGTTCTGCGAGCGTGGCTCGGCCGACTTCCGCCGGGTCAACGAGATCTTCATGACCGGCCAGAGCCGCAAAAACGCCAACTTCTACGGGCGTGGGGGCCGCACGACCCTCCGTGTAGCTAACGTCTGGAGGTTCACCCGTAAGGGGACCTCGGTCGCCTTCGACAAATACGCTGCGAAGGTCTTCTCAAAGAGGGGGGCTGTAGGGATCATTCAGGCATGGCACGGTACTCGCCGCCCCAACCTGCTGGGCATCAGCAAGAGCGGGCTCCTAATGCCGGAAGACCTCCCCCGAGGTGTATATAAGACGGGTACGGTTTTCGGAAAGGGCATTTACCATGCCCCGAATCATTCGCATGTCCCTGACATCGAGGGCTACCGAACGGACGGCACGAATGGTGCCCTCAAGAGCATGAACTATACCGGAGTGAGCGGCGCAGCATATGGCGGTAATAACCAAAACTCAGCCTTCCTGTTCTTGCAGGATGTAGCCCTCGGGCGGGGGGATGTGTGGACCACCCCCTGCTGGGACCGTCAGCGTCCCAGGGACTTCCCGAACAAGGATTTCATTTACGCCAATGCGGGCGGATGCAGCACGCTGGCGCACGATGAGATCGTCACTTTCAGCCGGGACGCCCAGATTTTCCGTTACCTGTTGGAGATCAAGGTGGCCTGAGCTTTCCAGCACAGGTCGTGCAGTGCAGATGATAGGATCGAATGCGGGCTGCCCGCCAAATCTGGCGGTGGCCCGCTCTGCATTCCAGCTCCACAGGCGTTTCGGAATAAATGGGGCCTGCGGTCCGCACCTTAAGACCTGCGGTGTGCGCTTTGGTCTCCACGCCCTCTCGGTAGAGAATACGTTTGCGGTCTTCCCGGCACAGGGGGCAGGCTGTTTTGCCGTTTAGCAGATCCGTGGCTCGACATTTCCAAGGATCGTGACTGTGCGAGCATTGCACGACAATGCGCTGGTGGGCAGAAGAGACCTGCTGGGTTTGCACTTCCCAGTTATGCCCCTGAGCAGCCTCTAAAAGAGACTGGTGGTAAGTGTCTCGGTCACTGAGGGGCTGAAAGGTGAACCCTTTGGGCAGGCTGTGGGGCAGCCTTTGTTTTTTGAGGTGGGCCTGCACCTGCGAGATGGCTTCCTCGTTGGAGTAATTGTCGGGGAACCGAGGAATCACCACGAGGGTGACTCCCTCCCCAACGCAACGCTGGGCCTTGAGGGCATCCCGGCCTTGTAGCTTCTCCAGACTAACCCCTTCGTGGAAGCGGGGGACATGTTGATAGTGCTGTTTGCCTTGGTACTCAAAAGCCATCTGCTCCTCCTCAGCGTATCCGTCGAGCTGGAGCTTTCTCCCTGTCTTCGGGTTGACGATCCAGTCGGGGAAACAGGAAGGGAAGGGGGTGCCAAAAATGGCCTCGAAAACGGCCCTGCAAAGCTGCTCACCTCGGGATGTCCCACAGGTGGGGCACCAAGACCCACGGTTCACTGAGTTCGTGGTGGCTTTCCATTGATGGCCCTGATTGCATTGCCAGAGGTGTTTTGTATGGTGCCCCAGATAGGCTGAAGAGAGGCACTGCCCACCCCTTTGCTCAGCCAAAGCCTGTATATCTCCCAAAGTTCTCGAAACTTGGCGACCTCGGGTGCAGCCACAGGACCGTGAGGAGCCATGCCGCAGTCGTTTCATGGGAACGGCTCGAACAGTTCCACACTCGCAACGGCAGATGGCCATGACCATGCCCTCCCCGCTCTCTTTGTTCAGAACTGTCCATTTTCCGAAAATACCCATCGTCCATTTCTCCGGTGAAAGGTGGGGCGAGCCTTCTACCAATAGGAGCCTTATAGGGCCTCCACCGAAAATCTGTGCTGGGGCGGTAACCAGGAGGTGGATTTCGAGTAGGGGTAAACAAAAGGACCATCAGGCTCGACAAATACAGACGAACCAACCAGCACAAGGAGACCCCCATGTCATCGCTTCTCATCACCGGCCTCGCCCTCATGGGCCTCGCCTTCATCCTGTCCATCTTCGCTGGCCTCGGGGCCATCGGGAACATGCAGAAGGGCGTCACCGGCAAGCAGGACTTCGACAAGACCTTCAACAACCACCTGGGGTCGATGAAGCGCCTGCTCCTGCTCGGCATCCCGTGGGTGGTGGGCATCGTCATCACAGTCATCGCCGTCGTGCGGGACTACGTGCTCCCGGCCCTCGGCAACTGAGCATCCCAGGGGGCGTTTTAGTCTGCGGCTGCCCCGGGTAGATAGAGCAGACCAGAACCTCTCCCCAAACGAGGGGGAGAGCGCACCCGAACGGAGGAAGCGCATCATGTCCGCACTCGCCCAGACCGACTTCACGACCGAGGCCGAGGCCATCCGAGACGCCACCGACTGGCGTTCCGCCGTGGACAGCCTCATCAACTTCTGGACCGCCCTCGACCGCTGCTACTCCAGCGGCGAGATCGCCGCCTGCCTGCGGACGCACCGGATGGACCTCCGGTTCAGCGTGACCGGGCTCGGCGAGTACGTGCGGGACCTCTTCTATCAGGGGGCGCTGCCCGCCTACAACGACGGGTTCGACAACCCGATGAACCCCGTGCAGGTGAGCCGGTACACCACCGGCAAGAGCCGCACCGGGTCGGGCGTCCTCGTGTTCGTCTACGGTCCCGAGCAGGCGGCCTGCGAGGCCCACGACTTCGAGATCGAGATCCCCCGGCCCGGGTCCGTCGGCGACGGCATCGGCCCGGTGACTCCGGCCCCGACCGTGACCCCGGCCCCCAAGGCCCCCCGGCAGGTCCCGGCGGGTCTGCCGGACGCCTACGTGGGTGCGGACGGCCGGTGCTACGTGCCCCGCAAGGTCGTGGACGAGTTCCTGGCCGCCGCCGACCTGACCCTCCGCTACGGCGACGAGGTCCACGTCACCCACACGGGCGGGAAGGTCGAGATCACCGGCAAGCCCCAGCCCGGCTCGAAGGAGTACAACATCTGGCAGGGCACCGGGAAGGTCGCCTTCTACTCCCAGGATGGCAACCCGTTCCAGGGGGGCATGAAGTACCCCGTGTCGGTGACCCCCAAGGCCATCACCGTGGACCTCACCGACCCCCGCTGATACCTGCAACCGGGGGCGGGGACCAGAAGAAGCTGGCCCCCGCCCTCCTTGCCTCCATCTGAGGGTAGATGATGTCGTGGCCTCCCAGCGCCCCATCACCATCGGTGCCTTCGTCGAGTCCCTGACTCGACACTTCCCGGGTGCGCTCCCTCAGACCGGGTCATCCATCAACGGGGAAGTCGCCTCCATCACCGTCTGGGAGTTCCACCTCCACGGAACGCTCATCACACGGAAGGTGAGCCACTCGGATGTTGTGGGGGAGATCAACCTCGGCTTCTGGCAGAAGCAGGAGGACCGAGCACGGCGACCAACGAAGCGGAGGGAGCTTCGGACTTCGGACACCATCGAGATGGAGGAGTTCGTGGCTTGGTGTGCGGAGTGGGTCACGGGCGTTCTTCACGTCCTCTCGGTGGCCTTCGAGGCCCGGGAGGACCCAGACAATCAGGCCATCAAGCCCGGCCTCTCCGGGCTGTTGGACGAAGGGGATTGATCAATGGCGTACAAGGCCGAAGTGGAAGTCGAAGTGCTCATCGTCAAGGAGGGAGCACTCTACGTGACCGACGGAGACAACGAGGGATGGGTCCCCAAGAGCCTCATCGACGATGATGGGGACATCACCGCCGAGTCCAGCGTCGGAGACGAGGGGACCCTCATCCTCCCGCAGTGGAAGGCGGAGGAACTGGAGTTCGTGTGAGCGACTGGCATCCTCTCATCGACGAGCGGGCCTTCATTCTTGACGAGATCGGAGCCCTCCCCCGGCTTCAACGGGATGTAGTCCTCTGCCTGGCCACCGACGAGCAGACCGCTCCCGGCATCAGCTACCGCACCAGCATCAACCGGAAGGTCGTCGGAGTCACCCTCTCCCGGCTCAAGGCCAAGGGCTATGTCCTCGACGGCGGCACAGCCCAGCGCCAAGGCAAGGACTACAAGGCGTACAGGCTCCGCAGAGCGCTCCAAGACGCCCTGTCCCTGACCCAAGGGGTCGAGCACTGGTTGGAGCCGCTGGTCAAGCAACAGAGAGCCTTCTGGTTCGAGTCCAACCAGGTGTGGGGCTGGATCTGGCACCCGACCCTCTGGCTGCTCATCCAGATCTGGTTTAGGGCCGACGGCAGGAACCCGAGGACTGCACAAAGGGCGGTCCAGCAGCATCCGGCCACATCCATGGCGGGGGCCTACGCCCAGGAGAGCTTCGGCTTCCGGTTGGAGCATCAGGGAGGCCCGCTGCATGAATGGGCACGAGACGTGGGGCTCGAATGGGTGTAAACTGGCGGGACCCGGGAGCGGCCGTCAGGAGTTCCAAGAACCCCTCCGGTTTCCTCTCTACTTCCCCTTCGAGCCCCACCCCTCCCCTCTCGGGGCAGGCTTCTTGACTGTCCGAGCTAGCCCCCGAGCGACGGGCCAACGGCAGGTTCGTCGGAGTACCCGGGCACCTTCCCCGTGACGTGCGAAAGGGCCTTGGTGGGGACCTCGCTGGCCCAAGCCTCGATGCGAGCACGGACATCCGGGCAGGTTTTCTCGAAGTTCTCGACCGAACGGTCTTCCGTGCTCGGCATCCCGGCGAGCTTGTCGATGACGCCACCGCCGGTTCGGCCCGTCCAGAACAGGTAGCCCGCCATCTGCCACCAGTGGTACTTCCACTCGGCCTTCTGCCAGTACTTCTTCTCGGAGTCGTAGATGTAGTCCCCGAGGAGCCAGAAGTACCGCTGCACGATGGTCCAGCAGATCTTGTAGAGCCCCTCACGGATCATGGTGTCGAACCCGGTGATGTGCGGGTTGTGGAACCACGACTCCGCCTGCCACTTGAGGTGGGCCAGGGTGTCGAGGGCGTGCTGGTCGAGGGCGAACCGGGCGTCGAGCACCTGGGCGACCCGCTCCGCCGGGAGACCGGCGACCGGATGGCGGACGGTGCCTTTCAGGATCTCCTCCAGTTCGGCGATGGTCGGCCGGTTGGTCTCCAGCTTGGGCTCCGGGTAATAGAAGTCCTTGTTGACCGCCAGGTGGTAGGCGATCTCCAGCGGGAGTTCTTCGGGGAGCGTGTCCCCGTTCTCCTTGAGGATCATCGCCAGGGAGTAGAACGTGCCGTCGGGGGCGGGCTCCTTGGCCCACCGCTTCATGTGCTCGAACCCCTTCAGGTTCCCGAGGATGCTGGCCGGAACCATGTCCCAGCAGCCAGCCTTGGGGCCATGCCCCTCGGGAAGCTCCCCCGGCCACTCCAGCCGGTACAGGCGACGGGTCCACTTGACGTGGCCGTTCTTGTCGCAGAGCGGGACCTTGACGGGCTCGTCCGCCCAGACCGTCTCGACGGAGTTGGCCGTGCTGTGGGAGCCGACGGGCTCTCGCTGGGTGACCTGGACGATGCGGGGGAGTTGGAACTTGGCGTGGGGGGCGTACTTCAGCCACCCACACGAGATGGAGAACATGGTGACCTCCTCGGTCTTGTAGGACCCCGACCGTTCGGGGCTTCAGTCCGAGGGGACTATACCACGCCAGATCAGCCGGTCAACAGCGCCCAGAGCTTGTCCCACGCCGACGGACCATGCACGTCCCGGGTGTAAGAGCGCCCGAGTCTTGAAAACGCCGATACATCCGTCCCCCTCAAGGCTTCGATCTTCCGTTTCATCCCGTCAGGGTTTACAACATGGGCGTCCCACGGACCCCAGATGGTCACCCTTTGGACCTCTTTGACGGGCAGGAGAAACTTGTCGGCGTACCCCCCGTAAGCGGCCCGCACGTACTCGTTCATCGGCGGGGCATTCGTGGTCAACACCGGCACTCCGCAAGCCATCGCCTCCAGAATGCTCAGCCCCAGCCCCTCGAACTGGCTTGGCTGTACGGCAAGGTCGAAGCCACGGAAGAGGTCCGCCGGTCTGTCCACGGCTCCCAGCACGGTCACCCCGGGCGGGGCGTCTGGCAATGGTTTCTGACTCCGAACGGTGATGAGCTTGGGATCGGTGACGAGAACAGTTCTCACCTCGACCCAGCCTTTCCGGTTGTGTACCCCACCCCATCCGTTCGAGAACACGACCTTCGAGGCCCTCCGCCGAAGTTGGTAAGGGAGTTCATCGAGGTCGAGGGGGGCAGGCGAGAATACCACTTTCCCCTTTAGAATGGGTTGTTCCCCGAGGTGCCGTTCTCCGAACCTGTTCCGGGCGACGACCACGTCAGCGTCATGGAACCATCTCTTTTTCGAGTGAAACCACTCTACGTTGGCCAACAGGACACACCTCACCCCACGCTCTCTGGCTTTTCTGAAAAGGTCTTCGGGGAACGTGCGTTCGACGCAGACGACGGTGTCAAGACCGTCCAAGAACTCATCAACATACTGCACGTCAAGGTGTGAACGGGCGATGAACATCCGGCCGGAGCGAAGCCCTGAGATGTCGAGACCGTGGGTGGGGTGCGGGATCAGAAGCCAGCGGTCCAGCGGCATTTTTTGCCACATACGCCGGTTCTCGTAGCCCAGCCCCGTGGGGCATGAGTAACCTACCAATCCAACCCTCATTTTAGATCCTTTCCGGTCAGCACATAGAGGGTCTTGTTAGGCATCGCAGGGACCACGGTGTTATGGCGGCCCTCCGGGTATGGAAATGGCCTGTAAAAGACATGGCCCCCTTTCAGCCAGCGTGAACCGATGACCGCTTCGTTCCAAGTGCAGACCAAAGCCACCTTGGTGGCCGAGGATTTGATGTTGGCAACCAACTGATCGAAAGATCGGTCCTCTCGGATATGGAACAGCACATCCAAGTTGAGAACGCAATCAGAACTCCCTCCACGCCAGGGGGCGGACACATCACATGCAATGAACCGGGCTCGATCCGCATAGCCATGCTGGAGAGCTTTGTCTTGGTTACTGGCAACGATAGTTGAGGAGATGTCAAGGCCAAGATAGGTCACCTCGGGCAATTGACGAAGAAGCTCCATGGCTACGAAGCCATCACCACAGCCGAAATCCAAAATGGATTTCGAGCCAGTCTTCCGCACCCACTGAACGATCTGGCGAATTTTCCATCCGGCTTCTGGCCCACGAGAGCCTGCCCCGCTGTTGCCCCCACGATGGTAGCGTGTCTCCCAGTAGCTCCCCTCTCGGTAGCTCCGCTCCTCGTCATCGAGGATAGGCAGGCCCGGTTTGTAGCCGACCATGCCGAGATCCACCTCGCCATGTGACCTGTCCCCCCGGGTCCGCTCCATTTTCCGGGCCACATGCACGAATCCGGCCTGCTCAAGGCAGTTTAGGAGATGATCTGGTGATAACAACGCTCGATGCCAGTTCTCTTCCCCAGGGCCGTAGGCCAGGAGGCGTCCTGCCGCCCACAGCGTAGGGTCGTTCTCCGGGTTGAACCGCCTCCACAGGTCTCCGCATCGACTCTCCAGCCAGTGGCGGACGATCCACTCGGCATTCGGGACCCATATTTCGATCATGCCGCCAGGGGTAAGGACCCGGAGGGCCTCCTTGAGTGCAGCCACCGTGTGAAACCAAGGGACGTGCTCCAAGACATGTGAGGCGTAAATCTCCGTAAAGGTGTCGTCAGGGAATGGGAGCGGTCCTTTCCCCCAGACGCCCTGATGGTCGGCACCTTCCACCACATCGAAGGTTTCGAAGTCGAGCTCGATGGCTCTGACTCGTTCCCCGTGGACGCTCTTAGCGCCAACCCTTTGAGATCCGATCTCTAACTTTCTCATGTTCTGGGGGTCCCCCCACGTCACAAAATACCTCTGGCACGGGTCCGGCATAGGGGCGGACCCCCACCCCGGGAGGAAGGGCCTCTCCTGGCTTCCACGCCTGCCACAACTCAAAATCCGTCAAATAACTCTTACGGTTCGAACTTTCGCCCCGATGGCTGTAGTAGCCGATGATGTTGTTGCGGGATTGTGGGTCACGAGCAAAACCCAGGTGTACGCATTGCGGGTCCCGAACAGACCGGCTACGCCAGAGGAAAGACGGGCTGTACCGCTCTCCGGGCAAATCGAGCCAGTTGTGGTTGTGCCGATACCTGGCCCCACGCTGGAATTTCCACACCCGCAGGTGTGGTACTGCCCAATACCCCCCCGTGACCTCCAACTGGAACTGTGGGCTATCTTGAATCGAGGGGGGCCGCCAAACGTGCCTTTGTTTGAACAACCACGCTTTGTAATCTGGGTTGGCATTCACTATCGAAAGAATCTTTAGTTGGTGATCCCAGGTGTAGAACTCATCGGCATCGAGAGCGATGAGTAGATCGGGCTCGAAGGTGTCGGCCACTCGACAATAAGCGTTTCTCAGGTCAATCTTTTGGTGCTGCGGATGGAGGCCCTCTCCTGCCCACCCGTGGGGGATGTAAGTAACCTTTGCAGACTTATCGGAGGCTTCTCTCAGCAGCCGGGAAGTACCATCTACGCTTAGCCCCCCGGGAGTAACAGCAGTTGGGTTCTTTTCGGCGTATTTCAGGGTTGCCCCCTCGACGAACACCCACTGCACCAGCCCAGGCCAATTGAGGTGCTGTGCTAGTGTTTGTTGGATGAACTCCTCCTCGTTCAGAACGATGGTCGCCAACATGACTTTTAGTGGCTGGCGTATCCAGTTCAGGAGGTGGGCTCGGCTCATTACCACGGGGTTCTCAGACAGAGAGCCCATCCCGAGGACCCTGAACCGGCCCTTCTTCGCCCGAACTCCGGCTTCAAGTGCCGGGCGGGACCAGATGTTGGTCCTGTGCTGAAGCACGATGGTGTGCTGCAACACCTCCGACAAGTCAGTGAATTGCGCCCCCGCTTTCCCGAGACGTTTGGCCATCGGCTCGTCTTTGCCCTTTCGGATGACCGGCCACCCACCAACCTCTTTCAGTTTGGAGGTACGGATGGACATGGTGGTCCCCACGAAATGGGCTGGACCTGTCCACTGCGCAAAGCTGTCCTTCTGGGTGTCATAAACCCAAGTCACCCCTGATGCGGAGAAATCCGCTCCTTTCTCGTGAGCCTCGACGGCCATCAGGAGGCGACGTGGATCCTGAAGGTCGTCGTCGTCTGCCAGGAGGCAGAGTTCACCCCGGACATGCGGGATGAGGGCGTTGAGCTTGGCCGTCACCCAATCGTGCTCTACGGCTACGTACTTGGCATCCGCCGTTTCCGCCACCTGCCGCCCAGGGTCATCATCACGCCCAGCCACGAGGATCTCAAACCCCCATCCGGGTGGAACCTCCTGCTCTTTCAAAGTGCGAAGAGCAGCTTGTAGGAGCGCCGGACGACGGTGCGTTGCCACCATGAAAGAAGCCAGGCGGGTGGGTGAGTTGGGAACCTCCGCTGACGGGGCAGGCTCGGGCTCCCCCACTTGAGCGTGGGAGTGCTGCACCCCCAGAAAGGGTTTTTGGGGCTCCACCACTTCCGCAGGGCGGCGAACCGTCACCAGGGGGGCAAATGCGGCTACTCTCGCCCTGGTCAGCCCTTCTCGCCCCGTGACGAAGGCTCCGTCTTTGCTCAGCCCGACCCGCAGGTTTTGTCCGACCTTGGCCACATTGGTGAAAAAGTCCGGCCCTACCTCGTGGTAGGCGTCGAGGAAGACAAACAGGTCGTGGTACTGAGTTCTGGCGTGAGAGAGGGCCTCGTCAAGCCCCCCGCTGGTGAAGTGCCAACCTTGACGGATGAGGATCTTCTTGGCCTCTGGGACGAGTCGGCCAAACACGACCAGGTTGACAGAGTGGGACCCCTTGGCGGCCTCCAGTTGCCGGAGAAGTTCCGGCACTTCCTCGAACCTCTCCCTGGAGAGGACCCCGACGAAGAATGAAGGCTTTCGCTGTTGCTTGCGGTTCACCGTACCCCCTCAGAACCAGGAGACGCCGAACACAGCGTTCTTGGCCTCCTCCCAGTACACGAAGCGTTTGCACTGGGCGGGCGTGTAGACCTTGAGGAGTTCCTCCCCGAACGGCGTCTGCCCTTTGACGAGCCCCGTCTCCCACTGGAAGTGCCACCACTCTGATCCGGTGTAGGCCCCGCCCTTGAAGAACGACCTCCGGCCAGAGATCCGCTGGAACCCGAGGTCGGTGCAAAGCTCGGTGAAGGAGAACGCCTGCCCGGTCCACGTCTTGTACCGGATCTGGGTGTACTTCTGGCCCCTGGCGTTCTTGAGCGTCACGCAGTAGACGCCGTTGAGGGTGACGGTTTCGATGTCCTTCGCCAGAGGGGCCGACAGGTCGAGCACCTTGGCCCAGATGACCCACTTGCGGGGGTCCTGGTCGTCCCGCACTACGATGTAGGGGTCTTCATCTGGATCCTGCATCCCGCTCCCGAGCGACAGGTCAAACGCCCGGCCCGTGTAGTGGAAGCTCTTGGTCGAGCGGGCCGGGCCTGCCTTCGATGCCAGGCTCCGCTTCCCTCCCGCCGAAGTGACGATGCCCCCCCTGGCGTGAACCTCGTCGCACAGGCGCTTGAACGAGATCGCTGTGTCCGACCGCAACGTGCAGGAGGTGTAACCCGACTTCCACTTGTCCGTCGGGCAGGAGGTCCATCCGAGCAACCCAAGCTGACCTCCCGGCTCCCTGGGGTCTGGAGCCGGGGCGGACTCATCGAACCGGAACTGGGGCAACCCCCCCGTGGTGCAGTAGACGTTCCACGCCTTGAGGGAACCCGGACCGAAGATGCCATCCGGGTAGAGCTTGACCTTCGCCTGCCAGTCGTCGAGAGCATCAGCGGTCTTGGGACCGAACACCCCGTCGGCGGAACCCGGGTGGAAACCAAAGGCGGCCAGACCCTCTTGGAGCTTCAGAACCTCTGGACCTCTGGACCCGACCTTGAGCAGCATGACGACCTCCGGGCTCACCTGGGATTCATCTATAGATGAATCACCCAGCCAGAGGGTACTTTACCGGACTAGAGCCCCACGTTGACGTTGATGGTCACGTTCCCGAGCCGACGTTCGGGAACCCACTCGCCCTCTCCACCCGTTGCCCGGTCGAGCCAGCCCACCAGCGTCGCCCGGTGCATGGAGAGAAGTTCTGCGGCGTGCAACAACCGGAAGCGGCTGCTCGACCTCTCCCTCGTCGAGGGTGAAGAGACGGGGCCTCTGAGGGTCAACCGGCAGATCCGCAACATCGTGGACAGCGCCTTGAACGTGGACATGTCCACGTTCAGCGTCACCCTGGACGACCCCGTGGACCGATGCCGCCAAGGCCAAGCAACTCGGTCGTCGGTTTTTCATGGGGCGGGCAGCGGCGTACATGCACCTGGACGAAGCCTACGTGGTCGAGCAGGTCACGGCCCGTGGAGGGCTCCGCCTACGGGGGT
>Ga0210057_1001527_pt1 | contig 34890 bp, 26 predicted proteins | sample CryGeyCG2114_010_2_FD_183968 | JGI IMG/M metagenome (GOLD analysis project Ga0210057, IMG submission 183968) | Groundwater microbial communities from aquifer - Crystal Geyser CG10_big_fil_rev_8/21/14_0.10 (SPAdes) (version 2) | ecosystem: Environmental > Aquatic > Deep subsurface > Groundwater ... | reverse complement strand
TTTCAATTCTGCTTTAATGGATTATTTACTCTTTTACAACACTAAAAGAATACATATCGGTATTCACAATCAAACACCAATGGATTATATTATCCAAAAGTCCAATATGTGTGGGACGGATACAATGCATTGCATAATACGCAGTACCTGCTACATAATACATATATGAACGATGTCGAAGAAATAAAACAACGTGTTGATATTGTCGATCTCGTCGGCTCGTATCTGCCGCTTAAAAAAGCAGGGTCAACCCATAAAGGGTTGTGCCCGTTTCATAGTGAAAAGACGCCCAGCTTTATGGTCAACCCAGAACGGCAAAGTTTTAAATGTTTTGGATGCAATGAGGGTGGTGATATTTTTGAGTTTGTGATGAAGATAGAGAACCTTACCTTTCCCGAGGCACTCCATCTTTTAGCGGATAAAGCAGGAGCCACGCTTGCGCGCCAGAAAGGAAATTACGCGCCAGAAAAATATGCCCAGCAGAAAGACGAAAAAAGCACACTTTACAGGATAAATGCATTTGCCACGCAGATATTCCATACTATTTTACTCAAACAAGCGGACGCTAAAACGGCGCGTGACTATCTTAAACAGCGTGGGTTGAGCGATGCGACCATCGCCATATTTCGTATTGGGTATGCCCCCAAAAATCCTTTACTCGCGCCATTACTTGCAAAACATGGCATGACCCCGCGTGATCTCGATAACGCGGGGCAACCTGATCGGTTTAAAGACCGTATTATGTTTCCTATTATGGATGTTTTGGGTAATGTTGCTGGGTTTACCGGCAGATCGCTTGGCCCGTTAGTCCAACCAAAATACTACAACACGCCAGAAACGACCATCTTTCATAAAGGATCACTCATCTATGGTCTGTCACAGGCAAAAAATGCGATAAAAGAACACGATTGTGCCGTATTGGTCGAAGGGCAGATGGATGTGGTGCTCGCGCACCAGAGTGGAGTAACAAATACCGTTGCATCATCGGGCACGGCGCTCACCCCTGCACACCTTAAAACGATCGGCAGATATACGAAAAACTGCATTTTTGCGTTTGATATGGACTCAGCAGGAGAAAAAGCTACGCGCAGTGCCATTCACCTTGCGCTCGACGCCGAGATGAACGCATCTATCGCAACCCTTCCCAAACCCTATAAAGACGCCGGAGAAGCGATCGCGGTTGACCCGGCGATATTTATCACCGCGATCGAGAGCGCTATCCCTGCTATGCAGTGGATTATCACCAGTGAAACATCGCGCGTGACAGGGTCAGCGCACGGCGATAGCACCTATACACCGGTCCAGAAAAAAACGATCGTGCAAGGCGTCTTGCCGTATCTTGCCAAAGTTACCGATTCTATCGAGCGCGATGAATGGGTAAAGATTCTTGCGGGACAGGTGCAGACACAAGAATCGAGCATCGTACTCGCACTGACAAAGTTTACCAACAAACAACCCTCTCACCCTCGATTAACTGAACCAATTGCTCAGAAACATCACCATCTGACGCCCGATGAGCTGTTACTCGGTTTTCTCCACCGCGACGACGCACTTAAAGCAAAACACAGCGCTCTTTACAACCGACTCCAACAGGAGTACACTGGGAACATCAGCGACCTTACCACTGCTGTTGATGCGTACCTATCAACAGTTGGTCAAGACAATCTACAGGCAGAGATTGATGATCTGATAGCGCGCAAGCACAGCGAAGGACATGAAGCGATTAAACTGTCGTTTGCCCAGCGGATTGCACAGGCAGAACGAGAAGGGAACAGAGAGCTTGTCAAAAAACTTCTTGCCGAGCTCCATACACAAATAGCCGATAACTAAACTATCATATGAAACGAGCTATACCCAACCCACCAAAAGAGATACCCCTGACACCCGATCTTGACTCCCTTATCGACAAGGGTCGTCGTACGGGGTTTGTTACGCACCAAGAGGTGTTGCAGGTTATGCCAGAACCAGAAAAAAAGATCGCGCTACTAGACCAGTTTATCGATGTGTTGCAACGCCATGGGATAGAGTTAAAAGAGGGCAGAAGCATCCTCCAAAGCGCACTGGATGGCGCAACTAAACCTGCAGAAGCGACCGGTGATATTAGTGATGATAGTGTCCGGATGTACTTGCGTGAGATCGGGCGTATCCCGCTTATCAAAACAGAAGATGAGATACGGTTGGCAAAACTCATAGAAAAAGGTGATCAGGTTGCCAAAAAGAAGTTAGCAGAAGCAAACCTGCGGTTGGTTGTGTCTATCGCCAAAAAATATATCGGGCGCGGGTTATCACTCCTTGACTTGGTGCAAGAGGGGAACACGGGGTTGCTGCGCGCCGTAGAGAAGTTTGACCACCGTAAAGGATATAAGTTTAGCACGTATGCGACATGGTGGATCCGCCAAGCCATAACGCGCGCCATCGCCGACCAAGCGCGCACCATCCGTATCCCTGTGCATATGATAGAAACGATCAATAAACTCATTCGCGTGCAACGCCAATTAGTGCAAGATTTGGGGCGCGAACCCCTACCAGAAGAGATCGCTGCAGAGATGCAGATTGGGGTAGATAAGGTAGAACATATCTTAAAAATATCGCAAGCGACGGTATCACTCGAAAGTCCTGTTGGGGAAGAAGAAGATTCCCGTTTGGGCGATTTTATAGAAGATAAAGAGAGTCTATCACCAGAAGAAAATGCCATCTACCAGTTGATGCGCGGGCATGTTGCCGATAGTATGATTATTTTGCAACCACGCGAACAAAAGATATTAAAACTCCGGTTTGGCTTAGAAGACGGGCGCACCAGAACACTAGAAGAGGTGGGGCGTGAGTTTGGCGTCACCCGAGAACGCATCCGCCAGATAGAGGCAAAAGCACTCCAAAAGCTCCGCAAACACGAAGAGAGTCAGAAACTCAAGGATTACCTTTCGTAGAAAGTGCTGTAAGAAGTGCTCGTAGAAGTGCTAAAGTGCTATAGTGCTGAAAGTGCTATAGGTAAAACATTTTATTAATCTTTCCCTTTGAGTAACTCTCTCTCTGCTTTTTTCTGGAAGCGAACAATATGTTTTGATTCAAGAATAATGAGATGTCTGATGATCCGCGATATTCCGTTTTAGGAAGATCATATGTACTTTTTACTTCATAGAGGCTGGTACTGAAATACCAGAGTGTCTATAGAAAGAAAAGTACATAATGATCGCTCCAAAACAAGCGAGCTAGGGGGTTGGATTATTAAGGATAGGGGGAACGCATCGCAAGAAGGTCCCCCTATCCTTAATTACGGTAATATCGTAATTCGAAATTCTAACCTCGAAATTCTGTCAACTATTGACATTTCTCTCGTTTTAGTATATAATATGACGTTATGCTGATAGTATACTGATTCAGCTGATATACCTGATCTTTAATAACTATGTAGCAGCCGGTTGTGTGTCGGGCAAGCCTCCCCCTCCTTGGCTTGTCCGATACTCATTCGGCTGTTACAGAAAATCGTAACAGTCTACTCAGGCGACCATTCATGGTTGTGTGGATCGCCTGGAAAGGGGTGCCGTCATGTAATACCGGCACTGAGTGCGGCTCCTCCCCCTCCACACCACAAGCAAAAACACACAGCTGGAGGGGGTAGATAACAACCCCTGTCGGATGATGGGGTGATCGACATAGTTTGTCATCGCGAGGACGCAGTCCGTGGCGATCTGTGTGTCATCGTGAGCAAAAGCGCGGCGATCTTTAATAGATTGCTTCGTCGTTCCGCCAGCTGGCGGAACTCCTCGCAATGACAGAATTTAGCCGGACTCACACCGGCATACACGGTTTTTCCCGGATAGGGAGCCGTCACTCGGAAGGAGTGGTTTAAAGTGAGATCTACAAAGATAGCCGCCCTTTTGGTGGCGGCATCCCTGCTTGCAGGGCGAACGGTTCAGGGCGTTGAAATCGACGGCGGTACGCCGGCGAGCGACATCGGCAAGTTCCTGAACGGCGGGGATGAAAAACTCCCCGAGGCAAAGTCAACGCCATCCGCGAGTGCGGATACGGTTGACGCCGACCACGCCTCAAAGTTGGACGAGACCACTCGCTTTCATAGCGAGGTTCTCACCAACCACGAGCGGGTTGGCAACCTCCAGGACGAGCGTCTCGATGGTCAGGAGAATCTGTTGTCCATTCATGGACGCAGACTCTCGGCGCTCGAAACCCGGGAGACCGTCAAGGTCGGAGGCAAGACGATCGTCATTGTCCGCAGGGGCAATAAGGTCGTCCGGATCATCCGGCAGCGGGTCGCTCTCGGAAAGGCGGGGCACCGTAACCTGTGGGGAGACGCCCACAAGGCGGGAGTTGTGTCGCGTTCCTTTGTTGAGGCACGTGACGCCCAGACGCTCCAAAGCGCCAACGCGCACGCCGACGATGGCGACCGCGCGTTGAGCGGCGACATCAGCGGGCTTGCTGATCGCGTCAATGGGGTCAGTGCGATCAGCTGGATCGCACTGGCGCTCGCCGCGCTGGCACTTGGTTTCTGCGCGATGGCGTGCATGCGCAGAACCACCAGAAGGAGGGGATACGTATAGTACGGAGGAACAAGGGCGAGAGACATGGTCTCTCGCCCTTTTCTGTCGTTTCGAAACTCTTTATGTGTTATTTAATAGTCGACGAGTAGCTTCAATGACCCGATTTGGATCCAGCGTATCAAGTCCCTCCCCATATTTTGTAATGTATCTATCTTGATTTTCACTGCTCCACGCACGGTAATCGCTTGGTCGACCGTCACGTATAAGTTTTTGTGCGTTTGGTGTAGCTAAACGGTGCATATTCTCACTTGGCGCAGACCAAAGAACTGGATTAGCCATAGAATACATCATAATTGTTTCTGTCCCCAATTCAGCTGCAAGATGCCCAATACCAGTATCGGGAGTTATTGCAACATCGGCACCCGAAATAAGTATTGGAATCTGCGCCAAAGGTTCTCTAATAAGGCGTAACTGTCTTTTAGTTTCTTCTGGGAGTTCTTGTAATGCTGTCTCAAGTGCGCGTGCATCATCCTCATATATCGGACGTAAAAGTACAATTTGTTTATCCCATCCATCCGTCTCAACAAGCCCTTGGATAACTTCTTTCCATCGTGTTGGAGAATACTCCTTTGGACGAATAGACGATCCTGTTGAAATGAGAACATACGGGCGATCGATTGAATATTTATTTCGCAATGATTCTAATCGTTGGTACTCATTATGGGAATGAGGAAATTCAAACTGTGTGTGAGAAAGATCATCATATAATTTTGTGCCAAGCATTACCTCCAAATTGCGGGCAACCATACCAGGTATAGTGCGGTATAGACGCCTTCCAACGCCTCCCATAATATGCTCAGGATGAGCTTCTTGTGTCCAGCTTGAATAGTCAATCGACAATGCGTACTCTGGATTCGATATATATTGTGTACGGCGTTCTTCAATAGAGTAAGCTTGTAAAAGATCTTTTTTTCGCATATTGATGATATACTGATCTTCTCCAGGAGATAGTTCGCGACCATATTTTACGATGCGTATGCCAGGGTATCGTTCCTCATATGGTTTAAAAAGTTCGGGGTTTTGCGTTTGTATAACGAGTTGTTTATGCTCACCACGGAGTGAAAAATAACGCTCTAATACATCGATAATTGGCGTAGAAAGAACTGCATCGCCAATATAATTATCCATTATTAATACGATTTCGCGTGCTCTCGCCAACCCTCTGACAAGTGGAGATGATTCGTAAAACTCAGGAGAAAATACTCTTTCACCCGTATGCCCTCTATCAATTAGAAGATTGGTTAGCGCGGAAACGGTTTCTGGTGAAGGTTCAACGTGAAACTTTTCAATGATGTCATGTAAGATGGGATCATCATCTGGCCTTGGTCTGTCAAGAGTTGCTCGAATAGTTTCTGTCGGGGGTCGTAATGGTTCGAGATTAGATATTCTTCCAAGCTCTGGTGGAGGCGGAGTTCCATCATCCGGTCCGGTTGGACGATCGTAATACCCATGCGGTCTGGATTCGCGAACTGAATAATCAGGAACCTGTGGCGACGCTTCTTTTCGTTTGCGCGGTACAAACTGCTCTAGAATCCGTGCGATTTGGTATGCACCGGCTCCAGCAAGACCAAGTTTCTCTGCAAGTGGCAGACCGTGTCCTAAAATATGCGATGCGCCAAGCCATGAACCCTTAAGCACGGTCCATGGAAATCCATTTTTAATGGCTTCGCCACCGACACGCATCATCTCATCTGGCGAGTTATACCAAAATTGTCCACCGTGTAAGTTCCAAAATACTTTATGTGCTGCGTCCAGATGTGTTGCGCCAACTTGTGTTGCTTCTCCTGTTGCGCGCACGGCATATTCTGCGGTGCCAAGTGGTATACCACCCATCGCACCCGCGCCAAGCGTCACGACGGTTGACGCAATACTGCGCCCTACCTGCCAACGTTGTTCTGACTTAGTGTTCACTCCCTGTTGATCGATAACACCGCGTTCCAAATCAATCATCTCATTGAGCGCCGTAGTAAAGTCTGCTTCTGTTAATGTCGTTCCTCGTTCACGCACAAGTGCTTTAAGCGCGTCGATGCGCTGGGTTTGTTGTGCTTGGATACCCAGTTCTGCCCGAGTGCGTTTGCGCCCCCAGCCCGCTTGTTCCACCGTTTGGAGTATCCCATCAACACCTTCGCGTAGCCCAGCGGTGAATAATAAAGGGGTGAGTATTGCGCCAGCGCCACCGGTCATAACCATCGCTCCGGCTATGCCGAGTCCGCCAGCAACTTTGAGCCCAATTTTTGCCCATTTTTTCCATTTTGCGTTGTCTGACCATTGCCCGACAGCATCGAGCGTATCTGCTTGTCTGCGTTGCCCCTCACGGTCGATCCATTGACGTGCTGCGCCAAGTAAACCACGATAGCGTTCTACGGCACGCCCCTCATCTCTTGCGACAAGTGCGTTGATCGCTTCTATAGCACGACGTTCATAATCGCCACCGCGTTCTGGAGTTGGAGGTGTATACGGAGGTCGTGCGGGTCCATAATCTGGGCGATATGGTGCATATGGCGGTGTGGGTGGTCCATACGGTGGACGATCTGGGGGGGTCGATGGTCCATATGTCGGTCGGTATGGTTCTGGAGGCGGTGTTCCCATACCGCCCGCTATAGGTATGACTGTATCGCGCGTTAAGCGGTCTGATGGTAATATTATACCTGCGGGTACCACATCTGGTGCTGGCGTGGGAACGGGGGGTGCGACAACGACAGGAGGTGTCGGAATAGAATCAGGAGTTGGTTTACTCCCAAAATCAAAAGATCCCTCTGCAGGCGGTGTATCCGGGTGCGCACTTTCCGCAATTGTATCTTCTGCTGATTTTAGAACTCCCGCTTTTTCGTCTGGTGCGGGTACATCGGGTACTGTTGGTTTTGGTCCTAAACCAGAAGCTGTTACCATATACGCCAAACCGGCTTTTTCTAGATCAGTCGCAATCGCATCGGGGTGCGGACTCCGCGCAATACGTTCTTCTGCAGATTCGAGAAATCCTGGCTTAGACTCCGCCATTGCTCCCCTGTGGTTGTGGCTGTTCATCTTTAAGCGATGACAGCATCGTTAGATAATTGTTTTTTTGTAACAATGCTTCTTCTGCGGTAATCTGTTGAATGTTGATGCTTTTATTCTGTAAAAATGCATCAATAGCGGTATCATCTGCTGATTGGATCAACTGCTGAAAGTGTGTTTTATCAGCATCTTCAAGCAAATCATCGATACGAATCAGAACCTTATCACGCAAACCATCAAGGATCTTCCCCATAAGTGTTTCTTTTTCTTCTTCTGATATGTTTTGCAGACCTGCTAACTCAAAAAAATCGCCCTCTATGAGTTCTTGTGGTGTAAGTAATGCGTCTTGTGCCATTGTCCTCCTTGTATACATCTCAATTATGCGCGTACGCATCTTGACATGTCAAGAGATATATGGTATAGTAAGCAGTTACAATTTGTATCATTTCAAACTCGAATGTGAGGATTTTAGAAAGGGAGGTGGTGCCTTAATGGCACAGGACAGTCAGGTAATTGTCGGACAATGGTGGTGCGTCGGGTCGTTCCCGGAGGACCATACACGGACGTATGGTCCCGAGACGGGGAATCTCTGCGACACGCACCAAGGTGTCGACGGTGAGGTGGATTGGTCCATGGCGCCCATGGAATGGGCGACCGAATGGGTCAAAAACCTTGCCGCAAGATTTGCCGAGCTCGGGCAACGGACCGAGCACTGTAGCGCCTTTGCGCGCAGTACACTGGTTGTTCCGGAACCCACGTGGGTGCGATTTTGTCTGGAATATGATGACGCGCTCCGTATGTGGGTAAACGGTACTTTGCTCTACGAAGGGCTCGATTACCGATGGATCGGGTATGGACAGGATACGGTCGAGATACACCTTCCTAAAGGTGAATCGACGGTTATCCTTCAAGTCCTACAGGGAGAAGAGGCATGGGGATTCACGTTCGACGTAGAAGCCATCGACGATCCGCCCGTATCCGCAGTAATGATTGACGAACTGGCTCGGGAAAACGAAGAGTTGCGACAGGTACGCGAAGGAGCGCAGGCGCGGGAACGCGCACTGGGCGATGAGATCGCGGTACTGGAACGGAAACTGGAGGATGCGCACCATCACATCAAGGTGCGCGAGGAAGATGGTCCATCATGGGATCTAGTAAATGACTGCATCTACGAACTCTCACGAACCGCGTTGGCGGTTGTTGGGTTCGGTAGGATGCCGGCTAAAGATCAAGAAAAGATTCGCGACATCAACAGAGCGTTTCGCAATAACGAGATTGAGGCGGACAGTGTTCGCGACGCCATCATCGAGGCACGGCGTCTCATCAAAGAAGCGGTCCCGTGTATTCGGTTTGTCGGCAGATTCGGCTACGGAGAGCGCCAGCAGACAACGCAAAACCCCGCCTACGAACAGGCACTCGTCGAGACCATGGAGATCGCACGCAAGTGCGGGTACGTCGATGCTGTTAGCGCCGATACAGAAGACATCAACACCTTCGCCCGGCAGTTAGCGACTGCCGAAGCAGCGGACAAGGAACGGGTGAAGAACGCGGCACAAATGCTTTTCACCTCAGCAGTAACCAACCTGAAAGCAATTCAGTAATCGAAAGGAAGTGTATTGATGAGAAGAGGACGGGGTCAGAGGGCAGAGCGGAGGACGCAACGCTACTCGCAAGAGTGGTACAGGCGTCTATGTCAGTGGAATGAGAACGGGACGGTGCTTCATCTGATGATATCACCGAATTCCCGTGACCTGGTGTCGCCCTGTATCAACTTGGGCGACATTCAGATTCCTTTACACGCTGCGTGGGGGAAAGCGCCTGTCGGCGCCATGCGGCATGTCAAGCTATTCCAAACGTCCAGTGGGCAATTCTACTTTGTCCCAGCTGGCGAAAGGCAGAAGGACGGTTCCATCAAGTTCCAAGACGATCTTCTGCCCGATGAGTTCGACCCGGCGCGTCAGGAAAACTTCCGAGCGCGTCTTTCGAGAGGAAATAATGGTCGTTTTTCCTTCAAACTGGAATCTGGACTCCGGCTGATCCCCTTGGGCATCGCCCAGTGGATCGAAGCAGGCATTGAAGGATTTGTCGGGAAGGTCATTGACTTGACCGGCTGGCCGAGAGCGACCTCGTTTGTCGTCATTCCCAAGTTCGGTTTCGACAACATTGGCATGACAGATGCCGTCGGACGCAAGCCGGACGAAAACGTACGGGCCAAGAAAGCACAGGAGCGGGCCATCGCTCACGAGAAAACTATTGGCATCATCCGCATCGCGGCAGGTGACGACTTTCTGCCAATCGCGGCCACCGTAGTTCTTGGCATCGCTTCTGATGCGAAGCTGACGAGAGAGATCATCAAATTCGCTTCAAAGCGAAGGATGAAGGAATTGCAGAGCGGCGATGAGTTCGTGGCGACTCCGATTGGTTTGGTAGAGAAAGAACGGATGGTCACGGCCTGTCAAGATGCCCGTGAACTGCTCTATCACTTGGTCGATCAGGGTGTCGGCTCTTTCGCCGCACAGGCAGATGAAGACGACACCAACGGCGACAGGCACGATCAAGAAGCCCCACCCGGGCCCGAGATCATCTCCTGCCAGGTCTGCGGAGAGAAAAACCGGGTTGACTCGAACAAGGGTCCACGAGAACTCGCCGTTTGCGGAAAGTGCAGGCTTTCTCTCTTCCCCGTAAACCACTGGGCAGAAGAGGTTGCTCTGCAGGCGATCGAAGAGGGCTACCAAGGAAGCAAGATCGGTGGCGTAGATGCGCTCGAAGAGTTGCTGCGTGCGAACTTCGACTTCCTCAAACAACTCTCCAACAACGGGAGTCTGAATGAGCGGGCGTCGGTCGGCGCTGAAAAGCTTGGTTCCACCAAGATCGACGGCAGGCGGGTCGCCACCGCCGCGGAGAAAGTCTGGTGTGTTCGGCTGAAAGCCGATCGCACCAAGCAACGCAAACCCGCATCCTAACCGGAGGTATGCAGGTAAGAACTAATATCCGGAAACGAAACCGCTGAGGTATCAACTCGTCGCTTATGCACGTGTTGTGCCCCAGCGGTTTTCAGTTATAATCGCTATTCATCAAAAAAATAATATCGATACCGTCAGCGATAGTACCGTCTGGGTCTGTCGAAAAATACCATTTTAGCTATAAATTGACAGACCCTGTCTCAACATCACGATCTTTGACAAATTTGACAAAGATCGTGATAAATTACACCACTAGTGCGCATATGAACATTAGTGGTGTAATACCACTCGTTTAATCGAAAGGTGGGCGTAATGTATCAAGAAGCTTGCGTGAACTACACGCAGTAGATATGTGCGCTCATATATTCGAAAAATGCAACTCAAACCGTGCTATCGCGTTTATTACTTGGTAACACCAAAAATAGTGATAAGCCTTTCTTGCATCGGCACTGTGTCGGTCGACATGTAGATGACATAGGAGGCGATATCCAAGGAATGTGCAAGAGCAGATATTTCATCAGAGCACTCCCACGGGAAGACCCACAAACTTTTTTGGACCAAACAAAACCCCCATGCTTTAAGCGTGCGCCGAAACGTATTTCTCTGCGCAGATTTTTCTACTGGAATATCATACGATACCAACCGCCATCGTCCATCCCATGCACCATGAGAAAGAGTGACATCATGCACTTTAAACTGTTTCACAAGTGCTTTTCCCTGTGCTGTTAACCGATATTCATGTTCCCAGAGCTCGATAATACCGCCGTGCTCGAGTTGACGAATTCTACTGCGTAACCGATACTGCGTGCTGCGTGAGTTGGCGCGCATCGCACGATAGAGTTTATTCCAACTCGACCTCTGGCTATGTGGCGCAATCGCCACATTAAAACCAACAAAACCAAGAGCGATTTGATTAAGCAAAAGTTCGAGTTTAAGCGAACGTCGCAGTGACATAGTATTATTATACACCACTAGTGCGCATATGCGCACTAGTGGTGTAATTGCTTACACGATTCTGAAAAAGAGGTATGTTACACATGGTCTTACAATATTTGATAACGGCATTTGACAACGATTGGTGTTGCGCCGTATGATAGAGAAGATATAATAATATCATAGATGTTGTGTGTATAAAGGAGGAGTATGACAGGAGGTGGGAACTTGTTTAAAAGTGCAGATCAGATGATTAATAATAGCAATCACCCAGAAGGACAAGCTGGAACTCATTTAATTACTACCGAAGATCTCAATACGATGCAAAAAGGTGCAACGAAGCCGCTTGAAACTGCATTAGGAGTCGCCGATACGCCGGTAACACAGACGGAAACTCTACAACCAACGATCGCATCGACTCCTACTGCTGAAGTTGCTCCACACACAGGTATTGATGGTGACGATGATCTCATGTTCCCTGGTACGAGAAACTTAGAGGAATCAAATGCAAACGAAGCTAAACCCCTAACATCGCCGACTGTTCCCGGTGAAACCACGCCTTTTGATGCGTATATCGATACGAAAAATAAGCCAGAAGCTGAACGGACTAATCCAGATATGGGACCACAACTAGCGGCGGAAGTTGTTGAACTACAAACGAACGGTGGATCAAGAGAAAAGATTAAGGCTATCCGGGATCAGATAGATGCGCTCCTGCAAGAGTCGATTAAACAAGAACGTGCGCAGAAACGGGACCAGCGCAGGCAAGAACATGCGCAAGCGGTTGCTGATTTTAAACAAAATGTTGCCGATGGAGTCCACAACAATATCGATGCAGCGAAGGCAAATGTCGATCTCGTAACTGGCGGAGTAAAAATGGGCGCAGAAAAGTATCTCATTAATCCACTCGCCAATGCGGGCGACAAGGCAAAAGAAGTTATTGAAATCGGGAAAGGCTCATTTGCAGAAGCAAAAGCATTTGTAGAAAAATCGCGAGCCGAACGAACGCTTCGCCGTGAAGCGCAACGCATTGCGAATAGAAATGAGGCGATGAAAGCAAATCTTGCCGAATCTAAACTCATCAAACAGAATATCGATACGTTTACCAAACATATTAAAGAAAATATTGCCGGTCTCCTCCAAGATGGAACGCTCAAAAGCTTTATGGACCAATTGAGCCAAGCACAAGAGAATCTCCGCATACGACTCGAACCATACGGCGAGTCGCTCGATGAACATGCAAAACAAAATATCCTCGCTGGTCAAGAACGGTTACAGATTAACAGGCGATACACAAAAGAACATCCCGATGGTCCCATTGATACGTTGGCGTCACTCAAAGCTCTGCTAAAAAGTAAAGTTGAACAACTTAAAGGTGTATTTGCGAGCAAGGACTCAGGGGAAGTAACAAAGTCGGTTGATACTCTCGAAAAAGAGCACGATGAAGAACAAAAAAAGGGTATTATGAGTGCCGTGCGCGAACGGTTAACTAAAGCGCGCGAAACGGTCGGTAATTTTATCAAAAACAATAAGGTGAAAACCATTGCGGCTATCGGGATTGCTATGGGGCTTGTCATGAGTCTGATGCGAACCAGTCCTGATCACAGACCAAATATTATTCGAAATAATGAAACTATAGCCAAAAAAGCTGACGATCTGGTCCATGGGATGAGGGCACCCCAAGCACCAGATTCAACGCCAACACCAAATGTTGCCCCAACTCCTGCGGACGAACCATCACTGGGTCAGCACGCCGAAACAGCACCCAAACCTAAAGAAAATCTCACACCGGAAGAAAAAAGCTACCTTGATAAAATTAAAGGGATCTACGATACCATGGTTGCAAAAAACCAAGGTAACAATGAGGTGATCGGACATCTGACACGGATTTACGATCAGATAAAAGCGAACCCATCAACCCATGAATGGAGCTTGACGGGGCTTGATGAGGCACAGTTTAATAATTTTGTGGATAGATATTTTACATACGAAAATATGCCAGCAGGTCCCACAAAAGATGCTGAAAAAAGTGATTTTAAGGAATTACTTGATCAGCATAATATTAAACTTGGCGGTATTAACGGACCGCTTAAGGCGCCTACCGGGTTCATTGACCCAAGCGCAGGAATGACCAAAGAAAAAGCGCAACATTCTATGAGCGTTGCTAACAATATCGCGCAATACGTACTAAACCCCAATATCGCCTAAGGAGGATCCATGATGACATATGAAGAAGTATTAGATGTAATCGCTGAATCGGAGATATCAGACGACGAGCGCACACAGTGGTTAGATCTTTTGCCGGAGCTCGATGATGAACAGCTCAATTCCGTGGGCGAGATGTTCGAAAAGCAGATCGTAGAAAAAGAAGCGCTCACCCAGCGCCAAGAGTTAGAGTTGCTTGCCATGATTAAAAAAGTAGAAGACGAATCGCAGAAAACTGCAGACACACCCAAAGAGGTGAAACCAGAACCGCAGGTATCCCAACCAGATACGTCTACTCCACCAGCTCCCGCTATAGAAACTCCGTCTACGCCCCCTGCGCCAACAGTTGCACCCGCTCCCACACCGGCACCACCATCGGCACCATTTTCTGTTGACGGCGTGTCTGCATCACAATCTCAACCGACTGCCGCACCGTCCGCTGCGTAACACTGGCGTGCTTGCATATCTCCAGAACCCGTTTGAAAAAAACTACTTTTGTGGTCATTGCGAGCCTCTCGGCAGGACCAGCGAAGCAATCTGTTTAAGATCGCCACGGACTGAGTCCTCGCGACGACAAGCGAATCGCCACGTCACGTTCTCTCGCCCGCTCGGGCAATGCCTCGAAGTGACATATGGGTGTTATTAATTGGTTTTACTACGCATCCACGCACGTTTGCAAAAACGTGAGTTTTAAGGTATACATAAAGATACTATGAACACTAAACAAATTTTTACTTGCGCACTCGATATGGGAAAAGCTGCCGATCCACGCGGAAAAGCGGGGGTTGCACGGTGGTTAAAAATAATGAAACGCAACTGGGACGATGCAACGCCAGCACGCAAAAAAGAACTCGACGCCGAACGCCTTACTAACCCGTATATGGATAGTCGCATCCATTTTGACAGTGGCAAAAAGGTGACCAAAGCGCTTGTGGGTATCGATATCGGGTCTGCGGAGATGTTGCTTGCCGATACACTCGGCGCAGATTTGGTTATTTCTCACCACCCACACGGCAATGGGCTGGCACAACTTGATGAGGTGATGCATCTGCAAGCCGATCTTTTGCACGCGACTGCCGATGTGCCCATCAACGTCGCAGAAGCGATTATCCGCACCCGTTCCCAAGAGATTGCGCGCAAATTGAGCCCTTTAAATCACCATCAAAGTGTAGACACGGCGCGCCTACTCAATATTTCGCTCATCAGCATGCACACGCCTGCCGATAATATCGTCTGGAAGCATGTGCACGATCTCCTCGCAAAAACAAAGTCCGATACGGTGGGTGATGTTGTCGACGCACTCAAAAAAATACCTGAATATCAAGAAGGTTTACGCCGTGGCGAAGGTCCTACTATTTTTGCAGGCGAACGCACCAACCGCGCAGGAAAGGTTGTTGCAAGCGAATTTACCGGCGGGACAGAGCCCGGAAAAGAGTTATATCTGCATTTAGCACGCGCCGGTGTAGGCACCGTTGTGGGCATGCACGTTGCAGAAGACGCCCGTGTGCAAGCCCAGAAACATCATATAAACATTGTGATCGCCGGGCACATGAGCTCCGATTCGCTCGGCATGAACCCGATACTCGACGCAATCGAGTCAAAAGGAATTGAAATTATCCCGTGCTCGGGGTTGATTAGGGTCAAGCGGACATAATTTCCATGAACGAGACCCAACTTATTAAGAAACTTAAGAAAATAAAATCAATGGGTTTTGTAAAAACTCATAGGGCACACGATACAGGGATCGGGAAAACGCTTGAAGACCTTCTTGGAGTTAAGGAAAATAACTTTCGATTACCCGATATTGGCACAATCGAACTTAAAGCAAAAAGGCTTGATTCTGCAAGTATGCTCACGCTTGCAACTAAATCCCCTGAACCACGTGGGGTGAACCGGATACTATTTGAAAACTACAAGTATGTAGACGAAAATAGTTGTTTCTGCTTACATTCAACAGTTTGTGGGTCAAAAGCAAACCCACAAGGTTTTAAGCTCTCTCTTGGTAATGGAAAATTGATTTTAGAAAACAAAAACAACATTAACGCGTATTGATTACTTACCATTTTTGATACCGTTTTGCTATCTAAATCAGGTAAGATAGTGCTAGTATTCGCCGAAACAAAGGGGGACAGAAAAACTCCAAGTGAACACTTTCATTATTGCGAAGCGTATGTATTATCAGATTTAAACAAAGAAAAGTTTCATACAGCGATCAGGACTGACAAGCTTAAGGTTGATATACGCATTGGAATGTATCGAAGCGGTAAATCGATCGGTAAATACCATGATCACGGCACGGGCTTGAGAATAGATAAGCGTAATTTCCTCGCTCTCTTTGACACATATAGAAAACTTATCTAAGAGCCTGTTTAATCTTTTCTCAAAATTACAATACTCTCCTTATTCATAGTTTCTTCGAGTTCACCTGTAACGTTTGTTGGAGAATTTTTAGTTGGCATTCTTTTGCCAGGAATATTCCTCACGATAATATCTTCACATACAAAACCTATATTTTCTCCTAATTCTGCGATAATGAAGTCCGTTGGTATTCTGACTTGTTTCACCTGTCTATTACCAATCACGAGGCAGAAGTAACTATTCTTTTTAAGTATTTTATAAGCATGTTTCATACAATCGTTGAGCCCGATATTAAAACTTAATACTTCCCGCGCACGTTTTTCATCTTTTAGAGCTATCTTTGATAATGCATCTGTTAAGTAGTACGATTTGAGTGGATTATCTAACTGCGCGACTGGATGTCCTCCTAAAAGCTCATTATCAACTCCTGATGCCGTGTTTGGATCGTCAAAAATATCGACCCACTGCGCTGAAAGTCGTGAAAACTGCCCATATGCAACCGTTGTGCGACTGTCGCCATATGGTGGAGATGTGATAATGCAGTCTACTGAATCTTTTTGTATACCATTATCACCCGAGGAATCACCTAAAATTATTGTTACCTTTGTATTAGTATCAACGTTTTCAAAATATGACGTCATCCCTATAATATTTGACTCTGTTTTTTTTGTGAAAAAGCCCAGCACGTCTGGATTGTGTGTATCGAGTTTTTCTTTTTTCATTCTCACTAATTTGAACTCTCCATTTTTTGTATTTGATGAGAATCTCACTGTTTCGCTTAACCCCACCATAAAGAAGTTCCGAACATTATTATTATCAATGCCTTGGATCGCTTTTTTTATCTTTGCGAGCATAATGATAACTTTTTCGTTAAACCAAAAATCGCAATTGTTAAACGTTGGCTTACTGATATCTGTTTCTTTAACTCGAGATATTCGGTCAAGGAGCGAAAAATATGCCGTTCGTATCTCTCGAGGATTAATTTCTGTTGTTTTTGCGCGCGCAAGAAACAATGCGAACGGGTTAAGATCAATCCCTACTACATTCCGTCCTAAAATGCGACTCTCGACCAATGCTGTTCCTGAACCACAGAATATGTCGCACACCGTATCTCCTTTTTTACTATACTTTTGTAACAAGCGGTTTGCGACTTGCGGAATAAACATTGCTGGATATGTATGCAAACCATGCGTATATGATTTTGTTTTCTCCCCTCTGAAGTCCCATGAGAAATCAATACGTCTTTGATAGTGAGAATCACGTGCGATCTCCCGTTCGACAGGATAGTCAAGGCTTCGTATGATTTTTACAACAACACCTCTCACCTCAACTTCTTGTCGGTAGAGTGGAAATAGCTCTGGATTTGCTGGTTGTAGCCGTATACGATTATTTTCTCGGTATAGCTTTTTTAAGGTTGCCTGATTGTCATCTATGATAGCGACGACCGTTTGCCCATTATGTGCATATTCTTGTTTTCTTAAAACCACAGTATCGCCGTCAAAAATCCCTTCATCTATCATGCTATTACCAACCACTTGCAGAGCATAAAAGTTTCCGAACTTTCCTACCTCATTTCTTGATAAAGTTATGGTTTGGTCAGGGATCTCTATAGCTTCTATCGGTTGACCTGCAGCAATGGTCCCAACGAGTGGAATCTGAATGACTTCTTTTTCTTGCGTGGTGGTAACTCCACGTGGTTGGTTATACTCTTTAAGTAAGTAGCCCGCTTCTTGCAGTTTTTTAACATGATAATGTGCTGTTGAGACTGATGCGAGCCCAAAATGATCTTTAACTTCATCGAGTGACGGTGAATACTTTTTAGTTTTAATGAAGTTTTTAATAAACTCAAATACTTCTTTCTGCCGTTTTGAGATCATAGTTTCCCCCTCCTTATATCTTCTTATTATATACATAGTATATCGAAAGTAAATAGAAAGTGTCAAGGGTTTGTATCCCTCTTTATTGTACCTTTCTTAGCAAACTCTCATTGATGCTTTACGCACCTTTCATTGTGCGGTATTCTAGTAGTGGACTGTGTTACGGTGTGTAACACATCAAAGGAGGGGACGTGCTCCCAGGATTTTTGGAGTGGATGTATAAAGAAGGGCTCACGCAAACGATAGCGATGTATCGGTCGGTTGTTCTGTTAACGTTTGACTTTTTTTCTGTAAAACTACTCCTGCGGACACTTTTTGCACCGTGGAAGCGCGATGAGGTAGAACCAGAAACGCCATCGCTCCAACTTATTATGCAAGCGTTCTGGAACAACCTTATTGCGCGCGGTATCGGTATGTGTGTGCGCGCGATCACCATCTGTATGGGTTTGGCGGCAACTGTATCTGTTGTTGTCGGCGGTGCGTTGTTTGTCGGTATAACTGCCACATACCCTGCCAGTGTGCCGTTGCTTATTGTCGTTGGCGTGATCGTGATGACCAACCAGACGTTTGTACTTCTGACCACAGGGCTTCTTTTAGTTATCGCGGGAGCAAGTGTGGGTATCGCATCGTATCGTGCATATCTTAAAAACAGATGGCGAGACACAGTGCCCGCAACGCCACTTGCGACAGCGCTCACCCGCAACGCAGGCTTATCACCATGGCTCACCCGCAAGGCGACTAATGCGATGGATGTCACACTCCCCGTCAGTGCGATTAAAAAAGAACTGGCGCTCACGCGCGAGGGGATGTTTATCATCAACCGCGCCAGGTTAACCAACCAAGAATACACCGGCGCCGACCTGCCTGCATCGGTCACCAAAGAGTTGCTTTACCTAGCAGCAGCACAAAGTGCGATTACGGCGAAAAGAGATCGCATCGGCATCGGCGATATTATCTACGCAACGTGCGCACTCGACCCCACGCTCCAATCTATTATGACCCAGCATGAACTCACGCTCGCCGATATCGCCAGCGTCGTTGCATGGCAAGAGCATTTCTGGACACTTCTGGAACCACCATCGGCGCTTCTTGACCCAAAAAATCTCAAATTTACCGGAGGTATTGGCAAAGACTGGGCGTCCGGCTATACATCGTTTCTCAACAGATTTTCACATGATCTTACCGAGGAGGTGACCAACCCGCTGTATGATTTGCAGTTTGTTGCACACAAGCAGCAGATCGCGGAGATAGAACGTGTTTTGGCACGTTCTGGCAAACACAACGTCATTCTTGTGGGCGAAACGGGCGTGGGCAAAAAGACTCTCGTGTATGGGTTGGCACGCCAAGTTTTAGTGGGCAAAACACTGGGACCGCTTGCGCATAAACATCTTATCGAACTCGATCTTACCTCGCTTTTGGCATCGAGCGGATCGACCCAAGAGCTGGAATCAAACCTAGTCAAGCTGATGAACGAGGCAACGCGATCGGGTAACACTATTCTTTTTGTCGACGAGATCGCACGGTTGCTTTCTTCCCACGACGAAGGGTTAGGGACAACAAACGCGGTGCAGATATTAGTGCCGTATCTGCAATCATCACAGCTGCAACTGATCACCACTACCACACCGCCGGAATATCATAAAGATATAGAACACCAACCAAATTTGGCTGCAACGTTTGAAAAGATCGATGTGGTAGAACCATCGCCAGAAGAGGTGCTCCAAGTGCTCCAGGAGATCGCGCCATCAATAGAGGCAAAACACCATGTATTAGTTACCTACCAAGCGCTGCGCCATCTCATCAAACAAGCAACGCGCTACATGGGTAACCGTAAGTTCCCCGAAAAGGGGATCGACTTACTCGATGAAGTTGCGGTAGAAACATCGACGCAAACACCCGGCGCAACCATAACGTCTCAAACGATAGACGCGCTCATATCGCAGAAAACACATACTCCGGTGGGAACGGCAGACCAAGCGGAGAAAACATCGCTTTTGCAACTGGAAGACGCGCTGCATAAGCGTGTGGTTAACCAAGTAGCGGCGATCAGCGCTATATCCAATGCGCTGCGCCGGTCGCGTGCCGGGGTGGGGTCACAGAACAAACCGGTTGGGTCGTTCTTGTTTCTTGGACCAACTGGTGTGGGCAAAACAGAAACCGCAAAAGCACTCTCCGAAGTGATCTTTGGGTCTGACCAAGCGATGATCCGCATCGATATGAGTGAATATCAAGAGATTAGCGCGATTCGCCGACTTATCGGCGATGAAACGCAGGCAACCGGCGGGATGTTGACCGACCAAATTAGAGAACATCCGTTTGCCGTGGTGCTCCTCGATGAGATAGAAAAAGCGCACCCCAAGATACTTGATATCTTTTTACAGGTGCTCGATGATGGTCGGCTGACCGATGCGTTGGGGCAAGTTGCCGATTTTCGCAACGCCATTATTATTGCAACGTCAAACGCAGGGTCAAACCTTATCCGTCAGACCATACAAAGTCAAACGACCGCAACCGATATGGAAGTACTCTCCAAACAGTTGCTGGACCTTGTGCAAAACGAAGGCACGTTTCGCCCCGAATTTTTGAACCGATTTGACGCCGTGGTTGCCTACCGCCCACTGACCGTAGACGAGTTGATGAGCGTGGTCGACAGACAGCTGGCACTTATCAACAAACGCATGGAAGAGCGCCATATGACCGTGGTGATGCAAGCGCCCGCAAAACAAAAACTGGCGCAACTTGGGTTTGACCCCGCGTTTGGCGCCCGTGCACTGGTGCGCGCAATGACCCAAACGGTAGAGAATCAACTGGCACAAGCGATACTTGGCGGCAGCGTGAAAAGTGGGGGGAGTTTCGAGGTGACGCAAGAGATGATACAATGAATAAAGTCCGTAAAGTCAAAAGTCCGTAAAGTTTTAAAGTCCAAAAGGGATTCCATGGTTTTCACTTTATAGACTTTATGAACTTTATAGACTTTCAACTAAATATATGAGCCAATACAAAGTTCCCCAAAATGTTGATATGCAAGATAAGATCGTTGGACCGCTCACAATGTTCCAATTTTTGTATCTGTTAGCCGGCGGGATGATCTTTTATTCTACATTTAAAGCAGGGCAAACTGTGTTGACGATTTTGGTCGGCATCCCCGCCGCACTTGTTGGACTCGCATTTGCCTTTGTCAAAGTTAACGACCAACCGTTTAATAAATTTGTCGTCTCGTTTGCGTTCTTTTTAACGCACCCCAAATCGCGTGTTTGGCATCAAGGCGGGAGCACACCAAGCGTGCTGGTAACACAGGACCCCAACAAAAAAGATGCGCATGTGACACCAAAGGCGCTTGATAAACAAAAGCTCGCAACCGTTGCGCGCACGCTGGACGAAGCATCATGACTAAAAAACCAACGAAACCACAAGCGCCCTCGACACAGCAACACGTCAACGTGGTGCAAGTAAAGCAAGGGATCATTGTGACGCGTACCGGGTCGCTGCGCCAGGTGCTTAAAGTTGAACCCGTCAACTTTGCGCTCAAATCTGACCAAGACAAAGAGGTGATGATCGGGCAATATCAAAACTTTATCAACTCGCTTACTTTTCCTATCCAAATTGTCATTCACTCGCGCCGACTCGACGTCACGCCCTATCTGCACCGTTTATCGCAGAGGGTTGCGCAAGAGCCCAACGAACTACTCCAACTACACGCGTATGAATATATCGATTTTGTATCGGAACTGACATCGATGACCAATATTATGGATAAAAAGTTTTATGTTGTGGTCGGCTACGAACCACCACCGACCGCGCGTAAAGGGTTTTTGAGTAATCTGTTTGGAAAAAAGCAAGACATTATTTCATTTACGGAAACCGATTGGCAAAAACATGCAGCAGAGATGGGACAACACGTGGGCACTATCGCCGGCGGGCTTGCAGGGCTTGGGCTCAAAGTTGACACCCTTGATACGCAAGAGGCGATCGAACTGCTCTACGGCGTATATAACCCAGAAGAGGCGACCAGCGAAAAGCTAACCGAGGTTGAGTCGATGCAGTCATCGGTCGTATCGCTCACGGCGCAAGGCGCGCCGACGCAACCAGCAGGCACACCGGTGACGACCCCGCCAGCTACTGCGCAACCCACTGGGCAAGGCGCAGGAGTACCCGTAACAGCTCCACCACAACCCGCACCACCGGCACAACCAGCGCAACCATTACCAATAAAACAACCCCAAGGAGGGTCTGATGCCCCCAAACAGTAGCACGCCTCCACCAGCACAAAGCCCACTCTCGCCAACGCAACCCACCGTTGCGCCTATTACGGGTGCGTCACCTCCAAAAGTGCAGGCACCACTTGCAAGCATACCGTTAATGCAACGTCCTTTACCCGGTGTTGCGCATACCGATAGCAAAAAACAACCATCCGCCACCGATGCGATGACAAAAAAAATGTTAGAAGGGCGCACGGGGCTTTTAGATATCATTGCCCCTGCAGCGTTTGTGGTCACCCCCAACTTTTTACAGCTCAACAACACCTATCTTAAATCGTTCTTTGTCTATACTTACCCACGGTTTTTAAACACCAACTGGCTGTCACCCGTTATCAACTTTGATATGACCATAGATATCACCATGTTTGTCTACCCCATCGCAACCAACGAGGTGATGAGTCAACTGCGCCGCAGACAATCACAGCTCGAATCGACCAATATGATGCAACAAGAAAAGGGGATGGTGCGCGATCCAGAACTGCAAACCGCGATAGAAGATATCGATTCGATGCGCGATGCGCTCCAAAAAGGCGAGTCGCGGTTGTTCCAATTTTCGCTCTACTTTATCTTATACGCAACCACGCATGAAGAGCTTGCGACGCTCACCCATACGCTCGAATCGGCTCTGGGCGGGATGCTCATTTACACCAAACAATCATTTTTGCAGATGGAACAAGGGTTTAATTCCACGCTCCCGCTTGGCACCGACGAGTTGCGCATTATGCGCAACATGGACACGGGGTCGCTGTCGACAACGTTCCCGTTTACATCGGCTACGCTATCGAGTAACGAAGGGATACTCTACGGGATCAATCGTCATAATTCATCGCTTATTCTCTTTGATCGGTTTAAACTAGAAAACGCAAATACCGTTGTGTTTGCACGCTCTGGTGCAGGTAAATCGTATACCGTTAAGCTAGAAGCGATCCGCTATTTGATGGTGGGCACCGATATTATTGTCATCGACCCAGAAAATGAATACGAAAAATTAGCTGAAGCGCTCGGCGGGAGTTTTATCCCCATCTCGCTTAACTCCGATAAGCGCATCAACCCGTTTGACCTACCGCCCGTGCCAGAAGGGGAAGACGGCGAAACGGTGTTGCGCAGCAATATCGCCATGGCGACCGGTTTAATTGCACTGATGGTCGGCACGATTACGCCAGAAGAATCGGGGCTCATCGACAAGGCGCTCTACCAAACATATGCGCTCAAAGACATCACCACCGACCCGGCAACGTTTTCTAACCCCCCACCGCTGTTGCAAGATTTTGTCGGCGTGTTGCGCAATATGTCGGGCACCGAGTCGCTGACCCAACGGCTCAACAAATATATCGATGGGTCGTTTGCGGGGCTGTTTACCCAACCGACTAACATTGATTTGGGGCGGGGGCTGATCGCCTTTTCTATCCGCGATTTAGAAGAACAGTTGCGCCCCATCGGAATGTATCTTATCTTGACCTATATTTGGAACAAAGTCCGCCACAAACTGCGCAGGCGCATACTGATTCTCGATGAGGCGTGGATTTTGATGCAACACGAAGACAGTGCGCGGTTTGTCAACGCGCTAGTTAAACGCGCTCGTAAGTATTATTTGGGCGTTACGGTGATATCGCAAGATGTAGAAGACTTTCTTGGCTCGCAGTATGGGCGGTCGATATTAAACAACGCATCTATGCAGATTTTACTTAAGCAATCTACCACGACGGTAGAAAAGTTAGCGGAAGCGTTTAAACTAACGGACGGGGAAAAGTTTCTCCTGCTGGAATCGGGTGTGGGAGAGGGTCTGTTCTTTGCAGGGCAAAACCATGTGGCGATAAAGATTGTCGCAAGTTATACAGAAGATCAGATTATCACCACTAACCCACAACAGCTACTCGCGCTCAAAGAGGCGGCAAAGGTGCAGCTTGCAGCACGTAATTCTGCTCCCCAACCTGCTCCCCAGAACATGCCGGAGAAGAGTTAGGGGGATTAGGGGGATTAGGGGGAATTTGAAAATGGGGAAATATGGAAGATAAACAAAAAAACACCCTCCTTGTTGGTCTCGTTATTGCGATCGTGATCTTTTTGTTTCTCCTGCCCATTATGATCATTGCATTTGCGACATTCGGTAAAGGGCAAGGGGAGTTGGGGGATAGCGGAGTTCCTGGATTAGGAAACTCCGGAACAACTGGTCAAATTACAAGTACTGTGATCTCCTGCATAATTGATAAAGGGAATGGCAAGCTTAATTCCGCTACGGTTGCTAGTTTGCAAACGAAGCAGCCCGTATATGAAGCTGGTGCGGCTCAAGCAGGTATTCCGTGGGATGTGCTTGCTGCACTTCATATGCGTGAGACTGGGTTAAACGCATCGGGGGACAATCCATTCCAAATAACAGGATATCATGGCACGTTTTCAGCCAATGCTGCAGCTACCGCGGCAAAGTTTCTTGTTCACAAAGGAAAATCTGTTTACGGTGTCGATATTAGCAAAAATCCTTCTGATGAAAATATCCAACTTGCATATTTGGCATACAATCGGGGCTCAAGCTATAAGTCAAAAGGGCTTACTCCAAATGACTCTCCATATGTTTTTAATTTTTATGACTCAGCGCATCAAAATATGAAATGGCCACCCGGAGATATCGGAAGCGTCGGCGGTGTGAGTATCGCGGGAAAAGTTGATCGCAATCTAGGCACATTTACATTTCTCTCTATTATGCGTAGTTGTGGTGGTACTGCTCCTCCGTCAAATATTCAAGGTACGGTATTGCCCCTCAAACAAGCTGAAATGAAAAATACTTTTAATTCGACTCTCCATAATTGCTCAATTAGTTCGCCACCAGGATGTAGTGATGGGGGGCACCGTCCAGTTCTTGGATCACTCAATTCACTCGGGACAAATATTCCTACAAAACGGAGTAGTGGTGAAGCGTCAGACGTTATGACTATACATGGCACTACGGTATACGCACCATTTAGTGGTACAATTACCTATAATGGACATGTCAGTAGAAGTAATGCGTCGATGGGGCAGATGTTGACAGTTCAGTCCACCGATGGTAGAATGACTGCAGCGCTACTCCACCTTAACAAATCCGGTATCATCGCAAAGAAGACAGTAAAAGCCGGGGAGCCGGTTGGAACGGTCATCACTATGATTAGTAGTCGCGGTAACGATATCACACATCTTCACTTTGAGTTATGGATAGACGGAAAGGCTATCAACGCCGGTGGTCCAGGATCAGGTGTAAGTGGGGGGAAAGTCTGGAAAGCGCAAAAACATGCGCTAGGTTATTAAGGAGTAACTACAATGAAAAAGAAATATCTGACCACATTATTGCTTTCTATACTCGTCGTTGGGCTTCTGTTCGTTTTTCTGGTCTATAATAATAAATCGGTAAGCAAGACATACTACATTGCATACACCGATCCCGCCGACAATGCGACTGCGGTTATCATGGACCCTACACTCGTTGTAAGTTTTGTAGGTAAACCACCAAAAGTATCCGCACTTTCTGTGTTGTTAGATCCTGCAACAAAGTTTACCACTTCAACCGATGGCTCATTTCTTGAAGTCAAACCTTCAGATGGGTTAATGCGAAACACATCCTATAAGCTTAGCTTGACTTTGAAGACCGGTGACTTCATTCTCCCTGATGGTAAAACTCGTTCGAATAAAGTAATCATCAACTTTCAGACTGGAGAACAAAGCGGAGCGGACTTTGAGGAAAAAGAAATATTCTCGGGAGATCCAATACAAGACCTTAACGCACAGCTTCCCTATAGTACCGAGCATTATGTTATCAATCCTCCTAACGACAAAGGCGAATACGTCGTCCAGCTTAATATTCCTATAAACTCTAGCGTCAACATACCTCAGTCGGTTCAGGATAAAGAGCTTGTCGCGCGTGTTAGCCAATACAAGAAAGAGTCTTTGGATTGGATTGCGAGTTTTAAGGTTGATCTTAGTAAAATCACAACTCGGTTTGAGTTTTGATACTACATCTCCTGTATACTTAAGACGCCCCCGTGGCGTCTCGTTCTTTTTTTATTGCGCTTTTAATGATATGATATAAATAGAATCGTGGGAGGGGACACTGGACGACCAACAAACCGATACCTATCCACAAGGAATACAAGCTGGTGAGACATCCAGTGCTTTTTCGTATACTCAACCTGACCCTCCTCCCGAATCTCCCCAACTACCCCAATCTCCCCAACCCCTCCCACATTTTCCCGATCCCAACCACAAACCATCGCCTATTCGCATACTTCTTGCCGGTATCGGCGTGACGGTTGTTATCATCGCCGGTGTTGCGCTCTTTTTGTATAAACCGATGGTTACTATTCAATCGGATATGCCCGACGCAAGTATTACTATCGATGAGGTTGTGTATAGTAAACCAACACGTGTCACACCGGGTGCACATACCGTTATCGTCGCGCGCGACGGGTATGTGCCGTATACCTATGCTGGCGATATTGGCGCGTTTTCATCGCTTAATCTGTCTACTACACTGCGCCCACTGTCGACAACACAGTCTATCGTATCGGATAACGCGTTTGCGGCGAGTTTTGGCAGTGACGGCAAACAGCTCTACTACTTTGCCAGCGATAAAAATACGCTCTATAAATTGAGTTTGACGGACAACCCGCAAGACACTAAAAAAGTCTATTTTACCCCAGAAAAAATATCGCCCGATAATTTGGTCAAACTTAATAAAGTTGTCTTTGCACCTGATTTTTCTGTCGCAATATTTAAGCGCGTGGACGGCGATACCGGGCTCTACGATTTTAAGCGCTACAATTTATTAAACCAAGAATACACCAGCTGGGGCAAAGACATTGGCGATGCCGTATGGAACAGCACCAGCGTGCAAGACGATGCGCGTGTCATCTATTACTACGCCCCACCAACGGGGGAACGGTTGCTTATGAAAAGTAACCGCAAACACGACAGCGTAACCAACATTATGGATCTCAAAGAAAAAGCCGGCATCACCGTTTCTGCCGATAGTCCTGTCGCGCCACAGCTGTCGTGGTCGCGCGATAACCAAGCGCTCCTTGTTGTTGCGCAAGGCAAACTACTTGCAATGAACGTTATCACGCAAACAATAACCTACATCGCCCAAACCGGCGTCACATCGGCACAGTTTGCGCCCGATAGCCACCATATTATCTATACGCAAAACGGTCAGTTGGTGTGGCAACGCTTTGAAGTAGTCAATGGGCTGTCGGGTAACGAAGAGGATCAAAAAAATGTCGGCCGCATTAAAATCGCCCCGCCGGAACCTTACGATGTGTCTGCAAACGCATTAAAAGGGATATTCACTGCCGATGGGAAAAGGTTCATCGTTATCAACGATGCAAACGCCATCGTCCAGATAGATCTTGTCAAAAAGATGGTATCACCATTTTATTTGCAAAATGACCCGCGGCTTAAGGCGATTACATCGCTTGGGCTTTCTGGCGATGGGCGCATGCTCTATGGGCTCACCGGCACGACCATTCTTGCAATTCCGCTCGATGACGGGTCGTATACTCAAACACAGGAGAAAAAGTAATGGCAGACGATAAGTCAACATGGCGACGTAAAAGTTCTGGGACATCGCGTTACGCAAAGATGCTCGCGCTTGGCGCAAGTCTAATTACGGGTGCGCCCAAATCAAACCCAGCAAACCCGGATGCAACTAACGCGCCACAAGAAAAGATACAAAATATTGCGCAAAAACCGACCGATGGCATGCGTGCGCCAGCACTCCCCGATGCGCCGTCTACTGGTGCTGACCAAATCAAACAAGGTATGCCACAAGCGATGCCTCACGATGAGGTTGATGATGTGCTCCAAGGTGTTGATAATAACGATGACGGGAGCGGTGATGTGTATGATGCGCTAAGGCGTGAGCAAAAAGACAAACAAAAAAATCAAAACGATAACCAAAACGTTACCAACAAAAATGATCCAAATACATCTCCTAAATCTCCCAAGTCCCCTAAAGGTTCCCAACTCCCCACCACGCAACCTGCCCCGGGCAGTGGTGTAAAGGGAGCCGAGCAAGCAGTCAAAAGTGAAGCAAAAAATGCGGTCAAGAAAGCAGTAAGTAAGGTTGTAAAAGAGGCGGTCAAGCAAGCCGCCAAAGCGATCTGGCTGTTTATTCTTGCGAACCTCGAATGGATAATCCCTGTTGTCGTGGGACTTATAGTCGCGCTCGCGTTCATCGCCTTTGTTGTCTACGTCTATTGTCTCTTCCCGCCAAGCCCGTGTGGAAAAGCCGGGAATTTGATGTCGGATGTAAATAAAATTGGTGACTCTCTGCGAACCAGCGGGGTCGCTGATCGAGCCGGAGTGATGGGCGATATTCAACCATCATCAGGTTCGCACGGTGTCCCTCTCTATAAACAAAATAATTATAAAAACGTTTCATATGGCTGTGGTGGCACAACAATCGCATCGGGTGGATGCGGTATTGCGGCGACCGCTATGGTATTACAGTTTTACGGTAAAAAAGATGCAACACCTCCGACCCTTGCAAAGTTTTCTCTTAAAAACGGAGGGCGCACATGCAACGCAGGAACAAATCATGGTTTTTTCCCAAAGGTTGCCAAGTCGTATGGCATGAACAACCAAAATGGTATCTCATGGGATGCAGCCATGTCTCACTTAAAAAAGGGACATCCAGTTATTGTTTCTGGCAAAGGTCCACCACCATTTACATCAGGCGGGCATTACGTTGTTATGACGGGGTTTGAACCCAATAACTATATCGCTGTTAATGATTCTGCGGGTGGTAAATCGCGCGACGGCAAGGCATACCCCAAAGGATATATTAAGTCGCATCAACATTTCTTAACGGTTATCTACCCATGACACGCAAACCTATTACATACCAAGTTTTTGCTGTATCTGTCGTTCTAATCGTCTGTGCTGGAATTGGAGTTTGGGCTTCACTTATATTTTCGCGAGCACATATTACTATCAAGACTGACCCTGCTGGTGGAGAAATTTGGGTAGACAATAAAGGATACTCATCTCCTGCATCAGTCTATCTTCTCCAAGGATCTCATGACGTTTGGGCGATACAAGATGGATATCTCCCCTTAAGTAAAACGGTGATTGCGAGGCGTGGTCAATCACAGAATGTTATACTTACACTTGAGGTTGACCCCAACCAACCCCCGGAAGGAGCGCCACTATGACGCAACGTAAATACTGGAGATCTTTTATTGTGTTTCTGACTGCAGGTATGCTGTTTATGAACCCCTTAATAGTCTTTGCGCAAACAACCACGTCAGATACTTCCGGTGAAGGCGAGCAAGTCGAACAAGATACGGGCGGGGATGAAAACGACCTCGTTATACCGCCGGTTGCAACAGGCGGAGAGTGGGAAAAGCCGGCACTTAAAATGTCGGGTATCGACCTAGGCGCGATCATGCAAGGAAAGGTTGATGCACGTGTCCCAAAATTACTTCTCTATCTGACAAGCAAAAAGGATGATGGTGGCGCCGGTCACTGGTATATCCGCGTGCAACGGGTGATCAAAAACTATCGGGGCAAAAAGGATCTCTCCAAAGAAACAGATTACGATGCGCTCTCCGATTCATCGGGAGTCCAACTCGACCCTAACGAGTCGGCGCATGCAGAAGATATCGCCCAGGCGCTTGATATCAGCGAAATAGATACCTACCAATGCGTCATAAAAGGCAAACCGGGGGAGGAAGACAAAAAGACACCGCCGATGCCGATTTTGGTCAAATGGCAGGATAAAGCGCCGGGGACAACGGTAGGCGATGAGGGTGGCGGGGGCGGGTTTCATGGCGATAATCTGTTTGATCTGGGCGCATCGTTTTTCTCAAGTGGCTTACTCACCGGCTTAAGCGATAATGCCGATTTTACCATCGGCGACTATCTGCCGACCGATAACAGTATTATGGGCGCGATTACCGGCATGGGACAGGCAGCGCTTAAAGACGAACTCGGTATACCATTCCCCACACAAGGCACGCTTGGCGATACGCTCACTGCCATGGGCGCACAAGTTATGGCAGACCAAACGGGGCTCCCCGCAGAAACATTTTCTGGCAGTAATAAAAATGAGTGGCTGGGCAATATCGTCAAGGGGAGTATCACGAAAGAGCTCAAACTTCCCGATGGGTCGCTCCAAGGTGATTCCATCGATGCATGGGTAGAATCGACCGGCAAACGTGTGATAGAACACGATCTTATGTTGCGCGAGGGGATCCTCGATTCCATTCCAACAACCGGGGGGATCAACGCACTTGCGCAAGCAAAATTCGAGACGATCGCCGATCTGCCCGGCGGCGCGCTCACTACTCTCAAAGATGGTGTCATACAGTCAACCGGACAATCGATTGTCCCGCTTCTTGCCAACGCATCGCATATCGATGAGCGACTCGGTATTCCTGTTGGGTCAACGCAGGCGCTGGCGCAGGGCAAAACATCGGTTAAAGACTTTACCACAAAAGTTGCCGAGCCGATTAAAGCAGATTACATAACACGCTTTAGCCAGTGGGACCGGTCAAACCCCATCATTGCACCCACGCTCACAAGCGTGAAACCAACCGATTTTCCCGAGTGGAAGGGTCCAGACAAAGCATGGGGGATACCCAGTGGCGCACTCGAAAACTTGCTTGCCAACAAACCACAACTGTTTTACCGAATGACCGGCGCAGATAGATTGGCGCAGGTGTTTGGACTCCCTAAAGACGATGCTGATAATCTGGTGCGCAATACAAAATTTGGTCCGGTCAAATCTATTGATGTCGCCAAGGGTCACGGCAACCCTGCAAGCATCACATCGGAAGATTGGGTAAAACTCTTTAAGGGGACCGACCAAGACCGCCAAGAGATCTTTGAACGTGTTGGTAACGACATCTTTACCACCAAAATAGCACCAAACGTCAAATCAAATCTCTACTTCGACTTTACTAAAAAGAATCTGCAAAGTGTGTTTGACGGAAACGGCGATATTAGTGCATACGCCCTGCAGCTTGGTGGGAGTGCGCTTGACTCTAGTTTTGATATCCCCGACAACACATTTGTCAATGCGCTTAAGGCAAACCCAAGCAATCCTATCGAGGCGGTTGACACGGCAATTATCACAAGCATAACCGATACCCTTAATATGGATACCGGTTTATCGAGCCAATATGCGCTCCCCGGGGGATACCAGATTACCGACGATGATGTGAAGGGTTTGTTCCAAGGGCAAGCAACCGCACTCTTTAACAAGCTCGGCGGCAAAGAATATGATGCATCCATCCAGGCGCTTCCGGGGAACTCCTTCGATTACGCGCAGGGCAAACTGTCTGCATCCTCACTCTTTGGAAACGCCGGCATCTATAGAGTCGCGCTTGGGTTAGGGCTCAAACAGACCGACCCCAAGCTCCGTGACAACGGTGTAACGGGTGGAGCCGACGCGCGCGGCACGTATCTTGCCAAAATAATCTCTGATAACGCAAGCCGCATCAACCAACCGTTTCTTGAATACACATTTAACGCCGATGCCGATCTATCAAAGATCTACATGTTTAATTTTGAGGATGTGCAAAAAAGCCTCCAAAACATTACAAAAGACGCTAAAAACGCGGTGGGCAACGCATCGCTTCTTCTTGCAGAATCCGTGTCTGCAGCAAGCGGTTTCCCGTCCGGAACGCTCACCAGCGTATTACTGTCACCGCAAAACGCATCCAAAATAATGATTGACACAGGGATCAGCATGCTGTCGCGCGCCATTGGGCTAGAAGATCCCGAATCACCGTTTGGCGAAAATAAACTGTTGCAAACCTATCTTAACCCAGAAAAGTTTATCGATTTTGGGTCGTTTACCCCCATGTTTGGCGATCCATCGATGAATATGAAAAGCATCAACGCGGCAGCAAATACCGCGATACAAGGTCTTACAGGAAGTATCGCAACCGCAACGGGAATCACGAACATCGACCACGCCGCATCGTTTTTGACTGGTGATACATCGACCGGTATCACTGCGTGGGGGTTGTCACTTTTTGCCAAAAATACTAACGAGGGACTCACCAACCCGGCGGCGCTCATCGATTACGATACGATCGCAAAATCAGTTTTTGGCGATGCGGGGGCGCTTGCGACCACAACATCCGACGCGACCAAAAACTTTGCCTCAAACGCTAAGATAGCCGAGGAAAACACAATTGATGGCTACGTAAACGCATCGGTACGCGAAACAATGGGTGATTTTAAAGATATCGCCAACGCTAAGGTTCTCGATGCGGGGCTTATTAAAAAAGACCCTAACATCCCCGTCGGGTTTTCCGCAGCGATGCTTATGGGGACAGACGACCAACGTAGCGCGGTGCTTGGTGAATATGTAAAAAACGCTGGGTTTACCGATGCGGCGCTCGGCGACACGCTGGGGTTTGATGTCCCCGGTGGCACGGTTGACGGGCTTCTTAAAGGAGTTACAACCGGCGATTTTGGCGATGTATTGAGTACAGAAAATATAAGCAGTATGGCGTTTTCATTTGCAGATTCTGAATTTGGTTTTGAAGCAGGCACAACATCGCAACTTAGCGATATATTCTCTGGCAAAGAAGATATGTCGTCCATGTTTGCATCGGGTGATATTGGTTCTACGGAGATGCAACAAAATCAAACGATGATGGCGATCCAAGCGGCAGATATGATCACCGGTGGCGCTATTAGCGACGTCACATCATCGGTGGATGATTCTCTGGGACTTCCTGCGGGTACAACAATGGCAGTCGTGGTGTTTCTTGTGACGGGAGATCCGACACAGCTGATAAATATCGCGCTTGGAGAGATATTTGGGTGGGGCAAGATGGAGTGTCCCGACCTTAAAAAACTTGCGCAAGGAAAGGTGCACGATCTGTTAAACGAGGTAACGCAATATGCGCTCGATGAACAAAAAAATAACAGTGATAGACCGGTTATCCCCTCGCAGATCATGACATGGCGCGATGAGGACATTAAGGGATTACTGCCTTTATCTGAAAAGTTGTTCGGTCCGGGTGGGCGACGCAGCAAGGGAGGGGTGGTCAAAGGGCTCAATCCGGATTATATTCATATAGGGTTCTAAAAATACATATATTATGAAAAAACTATATATATTTGGTATCATTGTCGCATCACTGACAGTTTTGTATCTGCCGTTTGTTGCGCACGCTCAGATCGGCGCACAGTATCCCAATGGGTTTAACCGAGTCCAAGGAAAAGGCGACTTTGATAAATACAGTTACGATTACTCTGTTTGGTGTAATGTCGCAAGCGACGTTGGAGGCATCCTTTCCATTGACAGATCAAGCGCGAGCACCGATACATATACGTGCGCGCCGGCAAGCGCGTCCACATATTATTCTGCGAAGCAATTCCCTTCTTCATATTTTGCGCAAAAAGAAAATTCGAGTCGTATACTTTGTAATTACGAAAATGGGGGAACCGGGGGGGTCTATTCGACAAAACGCGACCAGTATATCGACCATTACTATTGTAAGAAGTCGGGGTCATCATCGAGTGGAGGCACCGGTTCTGGGGGGACAACAAGCTCGGGCGGATCAACAGGAACGGGAACAAGCCCGAGCACGGGGAGCGGGTCGAGCAGCGGAACGGGTGGGCTCGGCAACAAATCGCTCGCAGAGATGACCGTCACCGTGCCGAGTCTAGGTGTTTTTAGCGATATCGGCACCTATTTGAGCACCCTTATCACGCGCTACGGCATCCCGTTTGCGGTGATGGCGGCGCTCATTCTTATTATGTATGCCGGGTGGCACTACATCCACTCCGGTGGGTCACCAGAAGGACAAAAACTCGCAAAAGAGTTGATTGTTGGTGCGCTTTTAGGGCTTCTTGTCCTGTTTATGATCGGCTACGCACTAACGGTGATTATCCCGCAAGAAGAACTTAATAGTAGCGGCACTACCGGACAAGCTAATGGAGCAACCATAACCGTCAAACTGCCCGCCCAAATTAAATCTTTAAAAGGTAAATTGAGTGGTAACTAAGGTCAATACTTCCCAAGCTTATGAAAAACACATCGCAAAAAAAATCCGAAAATATTCTTTTCATCGCGGGCATACTGAAAAATATCAGTATTAAAAATCGTCAGGTGGCAGTCAGCCTTTTTATACTTGTAATTGTTTTGGTCTTGGTGTTGATACTCGTCAAGGAAAATATAGCTAAAGCGGGTACCCAATGGGAGACGAGTCAGAATGCTGAAATACCCGGCGACCAAAGAGTTATTAATATTGCGAAGGAAGTAGCCGACGCAAAAGTTGCACCCTATAAGCCGATCAATTGCGGGTAAAAATTACCATTATATAAATATCCGAAAAATTTGCAGATTAACTCAACTAAAATGACTTTGTTCCAGTCAAAAATACAAGGGTTGTTTTATCAAGTTTGTATTTACGAAAAACAATACGACCCGAGCTATCGTCTCAACTTAAATTCTGTTATTATTTTGGACGAAAATATTATTAATCAAGATCCAGCCAACGCCGAGATGTCACAATTTGATATTTATTCCGGTAATATTTTAGTCGGTTCCGATCTATTTGATAAAACAGACTTGCTTGACTTTACCTTGACCGTGCAATTAGTTGAAGCCTTCCAGTATGGGGGGAAACAGTCTAATAGACCAAGCTATCCTATATACGGCGTTATGATGGATGCGAAAGTTTATTATATGAAAGATGGCGTTAACAGGTATACCTCTGCAAAGATTTTGCCCAACAACTCTGTCGCCACTGGC
>Ga0210057_1001526_pt1 | contig 34911 bp, 32 predicted proteins | sample CryGeyCG2114_010_2_FD_183968 | JGI IMG/M metagenome (GOLD analysis project Ga0210057, IMG submission 183968) | Groundwater microbial communities from aquifer - Crystal Geyser CG10_big_fil_rev_8/21/14_0.10 (SPAdes) (version 2) | ecosystem: Environmental > Aquatic > Deep subsurface > Groundwater ... | reverse complement strand
AACGAAGGTATGATCGCTAACTATGTAAAAAACCAAGGAAATGAGTATACAGAACTCCATAGCAGTCACCAATTACGGTTGTTATAGAGAACTGATACCCCGCCCCTCTGGGGCGGGGAGCTTCATTCTTTCAATCTTGTTTCACCGTTAGGTGAAACATAACCTTTTAGTCTTTCTATGCAATCAGGATTCATTCTTATAGATAAACCCGTTGACTGGACCAGCCACGACGTCGTTGCCCGTATCCGTGGTATTGCCCGACAACAGGCAAAGAAAGAACCTAATACCTATAACCTAAAACCTAAAGTAGGCCATGCCGGGACACTTGATCCATTTGCGACAGGCCTGCTTATTGTCGGCGTTGGACGTGATGCAACAAAACGGCTCGATGAATTTAAAGGAATGAAAAAAGAATATATTGCCACCATACGACTCGGCGCAACCTCTGATACATTTGATCGAACCGGCACCATACAAGAAACAAATCACAAGAAGCAAACAATTTCCAAATCCCACATTTCAAATGTACTAAATAGCTTCATTGGGAAACAATCCCAACTTCCCCCAATGTATAGTGCAAAGAAAGTGGGGGGAAAAAAACTGTATGAGCTCGCGCGAAAAGGTATAGAAATAGAAAGACAGCCGAGTGAGATTGAAATGTATGAGATAGAGCTATTGGAGATGAAAACTCTCCCCCCTAGTAGGGGGGAGTTGGAGGGGGGTTACGCAGAAGCAAAGACATCGGTAGACCGACAACCCCACCCTAACCCTCCCCTTAGTAAAGGGAGGGAACTTTCTTCACTCTCAACTATAACCCTCCGCGTCTCCTGCTCCACAGGCACATATATCAGAACGCTCGCCCACGACATCGGACAAGTCCTAGGCACCGGGGCATATTGTGAGGAACTTAGAAGAACAAAGATTGGAGAATATAGTGTAGAAAATGCGATTGAAGTAGAAGATCTGACTGTGGATAATATTCAGAATGATATAAGATCCCTCTAGTATACGATACTTGTTACTTATTACTTGTTACGTAAAGAGATTGACAAAATCAAATCTGCTTGCTATAGTGTCTGTACAAATTTATTCAGTACTGCCATGACTCCGAAAGACTGAAATGTGGCTGAATATAGCGAAAAAATGAAATTTCTTGCCTCACACATCAGTGACAAAAATATTCTCCTTGCCGGCTGCTAGCCTGCTGGGGTTTTTCACTATCTTCCACAATTCACCTAGGGACATGGCCTGACACATGTTTTTTATGATATCTACCATGAGCCTGGTCCTCGCCCTTGTTGGCGGACTTGCTGGTCTCGGTATTGGGTATGTACTGCGCATGAAGATTGCAAAAGGCAATGCCACCAATGTGGAAGCAATCGCAGAACGAAAGCTCACCGAGGCAAAAACACAAGAACAGCAGATCATCCTTGAAGCAAAAGAAAAAGCTATCAAGGTCATCGATGATGCAAAAAAAGAGGAGGAAGAACGTCGCCAAGAGTTGCGAAAAATGCAACAACGACTCGAACACCGTGAAGAAACGTTTGATAAAAAACTGCTGGAAGTTGAAGACAAAAAATCAGAACTTCAAGAAAAAGTAGAAAAAGTCAAAACAGTTGAAGCAGAAATACAAGCAAAAAAAGATGAAATTGTGGATAAGCTCGCAACCGTTGCCACATACACAAAAGACCAAGCAAAGGAAGAATTGCTTCTAAAAATCGAAGAAACAGCACAAGACGATCTGCTCAATAGAGTCCGAAAGATGGAAAATGTTGGTGCAGAAGAGCTCGAAGCAAAAGCACAAGATATCATGGTATGTTGCATGCAACGGACTGCATCGAGCCATGCGTCAGAAACAACAGCGTCTGCCGTCAGCCTTCCAAGTGATGAAATGAAAGGACGCATTATTGGAAAAGAAGGACGAAATATCAAAACAATCGAACGCATGACCGGATGTGAAATCATCATTGATGAAACACCAGAAATGCTTGTTATTTCTAGCTTCTCCCCTATTCGTCGCCGTGTCTGTCAACTCGCGATTGAAAAACTGATCAAAGATGGTCGTATTCAGCCAGCAAAAATTGAAGAATATATCGAAGAAGCAAAACGTGATCTTGCGATTGATTTGAAAAAATCGGGTGAAGCAGCCCTCCAAGAAATGGGTATTATTGCATCAGATCCAAAACTCGCTTCCATCGTTGGCCGTTTGAAATATCGAACAAGTTATGGACAAAATGTCTTGAACCATTCTCTCGAAGTTGGGCATATTGCAGGCCTCATTGCAGAAGAAGTAGGAATGGATCCAGCGCATGCTCGAAAAGCAGGTTTTTTTCATGATATTGGAAAAGCTATTGACCATGATACAGAGGGTGCACATACAGAAATCGGAAAGAAAATCATGGAAAAATTCAACATGCATGCTGATTTTGCAGAAGTTTGCAATACACACCATGATACCAATCCCCCACTCCTCCTGACAAAACTTGTCATGGCAGCAGACGCCATCTCTGCATCACGCACAGGTGCACGCCGAGATACATATGAACAGTATGTGAGTAGACTCAAAGAATTGGAAGAAACAGCTATGAGCTTCCCAGGTATTGATAAAGTCTACGCTATTCAGGCTGGACGTGAAGTACGTGTCTTTGTCACGCCAGAAGAGATTGATGACTACGCAGCATACAATCTCGCAAAAGATATTGCTCGAAAAATTGAAAGTGAATTGCAATATCCAGGTGAAATCAAAGTCAACGTTATTCGTGAAACACGCGTGATTGAGTACGCAAGATAATAATGTTGGTAAGGTTTTTAAGGTTGCTGATGTTTTTAAAGTTCTGTAATTTGAAAGGTACGTCTATGAAAAGACGTGCCTTTTTTTATGACAACCTTAGTTACCTTAGAAACCTTACCAACATCAAAAACCTTATTCTCTGCTCTGTTGACATAAATAATCAATGCTGTATACTATTGCTATAGTTTGAAATAACTCTACTCGTATGCATAAAGTAAACAAAGCTGCGCTTGCAGAGCGCATCGCAGAAAAAGTTGGCGTTTCAAAAAAAGAAGCAGAAGACATGATTGCCGCATTTGTCGATGTTGTCATGACAACGCTCCAGCAAGATGGGTCTGTGACCATTGCAGGATTTGGCGCATTTAGTGCAAAAACACGCGCAGGACGCACAGGAGTCAATCCACAGAACCCTACAGAAAAAATTCAGATCCCACCTGTGACCGTTCCAAAATTCAAAGCAGGAAAAGCCCTCAAAGATTGTCTCAAAAAAAAGAAACCAATGCCTGCACATACTGAGACCAGCACACCAGGCTCCATGTAATTCATTTCTCTTCCAACACCCCGGCCTATTCTTTTTCGGTCGGGGTGTTGTATTGACGAAAAGTACTTTTTTGTCTATACTACCACACCAACTCGAGTTGAAGACTACGTCATCTGGCTAAGTTGGTGTGGTAGTATACTCTTGCTCACTGCCTGCATACAGGTATGAAGCAAGGCCCGTTCGTCTAGTGGCTAGGACGCTAGGTTCTCATCCTAGTAACAGGGGTTCGATTCCCCTACGGGCTACGACGTAAAACTCACTTCGTTCCCACGTGGCAAGCCATCAACATATACCTTACTGGCTTGCTGCGTGGGACCGAAGGTCCTTTACACTGTCAGGGTAGCTCAGTCGGTTAGAGCGTAGGACTCATAACCCTAAGGTCGGGAGTTCGATTCTCCCCCCTGACACAAAAGAACAACACAAAAAAACAATACACAGGTTCATTGTGTATTGTTTTTTGTTTGTTGTACCGTGGTTATTTATCTACTCGGTGGTACATGATAGTAATCCATAATGAATGCACCAACATCTGCAAATACTGGCGCTGCCGTACTCACAGAATATGCTCGACGTGGTTTTTCAAACTTGACCAGCATCACAAATTTTGGATCATCAGCAGGACCAAATCCTACAAACGAATGATTGGTATCTATGGAATACCCACCGGCACCAGCGATCTGTGCAGTCCCTGTTTTACCCGCAATATAATAGCCTGGAATTGCAGCAATACCTGCCTGTCCACTATCAATAACACGCACCAACATCGCAGACAATAGTGTTGATGATTCACGACTGACGACATCACGTGATACTTGTGGGATTGTTCGTTCTATCTTTCCATCAGCATGTCTAATTTCTTGTACAATATATGGTTTCATCATCTTGCCTCCGTTTGCAATCGCCCCAAACGCACTCACCATCTGCAACGGTGTTGCGGTGATACCTTGTCCAAACGAAGCCGTAGCGGTATAACAATCTACATCATCTTTTTTATTCACATACAGTGAGTCGATGGTTCCTGTCGTCTCACTGTCGAGTCGAATCCCTGTTTTGACGCCAAAACCAAATGATTCCAGATACGAAATAAAAGGATGTTTCCCAAGTTGTTGTACGACAAACACCATTCCTGTATTAATAGAATTTTCAAGAATGCCAGTCATGGTCTGATCCTCATATTTTTTATCATTTGCGTTTTTGATAGGTTTGGTACAATTGGCATCCACTGATCCACTATCATAAAAATAGGTATCAGGAGTAACCTTGTTTTCATTGAGTGCTCCTGCCATAGTCATTGGTTTGAAAATAGATCCAGGCTCGTATGGCGTAAAAATCGTGGTATTGTTGTATACCCGTACATCATCTACATGATTGTATGTATTGGGATCAAAATCTGGCAAAGAGCACATCGCCCGTATAGCGCCTGTTTTGGGGTCCAAAATGAGTAGGGCGCCACTGGTAGCTTCATACTCCTCCATAGCCACTCTCATACGCTCACAGGCCTTATACTGCAAGGTTCTATCGAGGGTCAGGAGTATATCAGAACCATCATGCGCAGGTTTGAATGATTTTGATGCAAAGGCAATGACACCCCCACCAAGACTTTTGCTCGCTTCGAGAAATCCGCCACTCCCCGCGAGTTCTTCCTGCCAATATCCTTCTATCCCATAGCGTCCGATATCACTCCCATCGTCCGTCTTTCCTACAAACCCAATTGTTTGCGCTGCAAGCGTTCCTTCTGGATAATAGCGAACAGGATGACGCACAAACCCAAGCCCTGGCAATGTTTTTTCTTTCAAACTATCAACAATTGATTCCTCAACATCTTGCTCGACAGGTTCGTAAGGATCTTGCGTTCCATATATGCGCGAAAACACATCGAGTTTTTTTTCATCATCATACGAAAATGCAGCGGCCAATGCATCCACGACATTGTTTGCATCTTCTTCTGTTTCTACCTGACGTGTATCGACAAATATTGTAAACACATCTTTATTGATAGCAAGGGGAAATTCTTCTCCTGTACGTGAATCCTGTATATAAACACTTCCTCTATCAGGAAATAATTGTTCATACAATGTATGCGAACCAGCTGCAAGCGCCGTATAAAATCCATGCTGGAGGACCATGATAAAAAAAAGACGCATGACGAGAAGAACTGTCACTGCCACGATACAAAGCGCGGCAATCTTGAGCCGCGCTGTTTCAGCCACTTCCTCACTATAGTGCGAGGCAACGGCAGTATTTCTATTTCGAACTATCTTCCGTGACATAGAGCAAGGGGGCAAAAGATATGTGTTGAAGCACTATGCTTTTCGTTGCTTTTCTGTACGTTTCTTTGCCGTCTCTTCATCTATCAATCCTTCTTTTTCCAGTGCTTCGACAGCACGTCCGATTGAAATCATTCCTTCTTTTGCATTGGTTTGGAGTACACTGCCTATCTGTGCAATATTATTTTCTCGAATCAGATTTGATACCGCTGGAGTGTTGATCAATATTTCTCGAGCAACAACTCGTTTTCCGTCTACCGTTGGGATGAGCTGCTGAGACACGACAACACGAAGCACGGCTGAGAGCTGAATCAGCACTTGCTTTTGTTTTGCCCCTTCAAATACATCGACAATACGTTCGATCGCTTCGGCTGCAGAAGACGTATGCAGAGTAGAAAATACAAGGTGTCCTGTTTCTGCGGCAGTCAAGACGGTTGCAATCGTTTCGGGATCACGCATTTCTCCCACAACCACCACATCAGGATCTTGTCTAAGAACATGTTTGAGTGCACTCGCAAACGATGGCGTGTCGATACCAATTTCTCGCTGTTCAATGAGACTTTCTTTATCCTCAAAAACAAACTCAATAGGATCTTCGATTGTCATGATATGTGCTTTTCTTGTTTTGTTGATCTCTTCGATCATGCTTGCAATAGTTGTCGATTTTCCATGACCGGTTGGTCCGACAACCAGCACGAGTCCGTCAAGCAAATTTGGGGCATCGAGCAACACTGGCTCAAACCGAAGTTGCTCTGGTGTAGGAATTGTTTTTGGGATGATACGCGCAGCAATTCCCATTTTTCCATCTTGACTATGCACATTCACACGAAATCGCACATCGCCATGTTCATAACTCACATCTGCATCTTTTTTTTCTTCAAATGCTTTTCGCTGATCCGAAGAGAGTAATTCATTGACAAGAGTTGTGACAATGGTCTCGGTAAGTTCTTTTTCTGCGATATTGGTGAGCACTCCTTCTACTCGAATCATAGGAAATTCCCCTGCTACGAGATGAATATCGGATGCCCCTGCTTTGACGGCAGTATCAAAATATGTTCCAAGAGATGACATAGACTATTTTTTCACTTCTTTTTTAAAAGTTGCCCATTGACTACTGAGCAAACGAATAATCGTATTTTTCACACTTGCTGCCATGCCATTTTCTATTGCATATTTGTCAACGGTTTTCTTCACGAGCGCAACATATTTATTCTTGTTCATGTTATCTATTGCCCCTGTTGCTTCTACTTCTTGTTTTACTTTTTCATAGACATCAGCAGCTTGGTCAACAAGTTTGCTACGGTAGTGTTTTCCCTTTGTACTCGTGTTGAGCCAGACGAGTGCAGCGCCGAGGACGCCACCGAGTACGACACCTTTTTTGAATTTGCCCATATGTGAGAGTATTAGTAAATTAGTTAATTTGATTATTAGTTTATTTGTCTCTCTGTTTATTCGTGAAATTATTTTTTCTTTTCTTGAGATATGCAATGTAGCCATTGAGTTTCGCATAAATCTGAACACACAATTCTAGTAACTCATCAATGCCTTCATGTGACACCCCGACGAGCAGCTGAGCATCACGGATAAAGATAAGATGGTCTTTTGTTTCCAAGAGTGAACCACGCGCCTGCCTGCAGAACTGAATATTTTCTTGAAAATGAAAACGTCCATGTCCTTCTGCAATGTTCGCTGCAATTGAACTCACCGATCTACACACTTGCCACATCATTCCATATTTCTTTCACTATTAGTTTCTATATAAACTAATTAACTAATAATCCAATCAACTGCATGGTAGTATAGCAATTTTCTCTATTATTGAACAAGTTCAGTATACCAATCTTCTAGCTGATCAATAATTCGTGGCCAGGAATATGTTTCGATGGCAATCTGACGAGCCACTGCCGAAAAATCTTCCTTGTTTTGAGGATCCGTGATATATCCGGCAATACCTTCTGCAAGTGCAACATCATCTCCCGGAGGAAACACCATGCCTCCCTCTTCTGCAACACTGCGTACACCTGCAAGATCACTCGCGACCACAGGCACCCCACTTGCCAACGCTTCGAGAAGGACCATACCAAACGCTTCACCACGTGTCGTAGAAGGTAACACAAACAAATCTGCAGCATTGTATACAATGGGTAACAATGCATCTTCGACATACCCAAGGAATTTGACACTCTCCTGGAGACCATATCCTTTTGCCTGAGCTTCATATCGGGCTCTCAGGTCTCCATCTCCCACAAAAAAGGCTTGTACGCTATACTCATTCTTTTTCAGCCTCAGCAGTGCCTTGAGAAGCACATCCACCCCTTTGAAATAATGCGCTGGGTCCATGCCACCTACAAAAAGAATAGTTGGCAGAGCTGGATCAAAACCAGCTTGCTGAAAAAGATCCATTGGCTTTTCTCTTGGTTGAAATCGTTCGATATCCACACCAAAGGGAAGCTCGCGCCATTTGTCTCTGCCTGCATGAAATATCTGCGCAGCATCGCTTGCTTCGATATACTCAAACGAACTGGCAATGAGAAGATCCGCACTCCCCAAAATGCGTGGCATCCAAAATGTATTGTAATATTTGAAAAACAATCCTTTCCATCCTGGCGCTCGTGAATCCATGTGATACGTGATAACGAGCGGCTTGTGTGGATTGCGAAGTTTCCATTTTCTGACAAGATTTGCCGTCCCATAAAAGGGATAATGCAAATGCACAAGATCAAATTCGTCTAATTCATTTGCTACTTGTGGAATTCTTGCCGCATTTCCATATTGGATACTCGGGGTTACCCGACGTGCATAGTCAACCAGCTTCCCTGCGGGCTCTCCGCCCAAGGCGGATCCGCCTTGGGCGGAAAATTCTTCTGGAGTTGTAGAAGGTGCTGTATGGTACAACGGAGTAATGACTTCTACATCATGCCCACGCTTCCCCAATTCCTGCACTGTCTGTAACACAACATTGCCCATGCCACCATAGTAGGGAGGATACGAACACACAATGTGAGCAATACGCATAGGAAGTTCTATTAACAAGGGAATCTAGATAACGGAGGTAGTGCTTTTAGAAAGTTTAAAAAAAAGTAATAAGTAACACGTAGTACGTAATAGGTTATTTGTTTATTGCTTCTTGGGGATCTATTTTTGCAAATCCATTGAAATGCACGGTGGCATCTTCAAACACTTCTTTTACCAGATAGATTCCCTGTGTCCATAGTACGTTTTCTTTCATAATATGCGTTGCTTCTGTTATTTGTATGCTTGCAAGAGGAAGTGAAAGGTCTCCATTTCCTTTTGTTTGCAACAATGGAATTTCTCCTTCAAGCCAATAATTTCGCTGTCCTTGTTTCAAAAAAGAATATGTGTTGCCTTTCTGTAAGGAGGCTGGAATACACTCGGCTTCCTTTCGACGACCAGCGTCATATTCACTGATATGTCGCAACGCGAGATCTGGATTGAATTCTACCTGAATACCCATATTATACGTCTCTATCTTCCAATGCATCTTTTCTCACAAGACTTGTAATGTCTCGCTGAATTTCATGAAGTTTTACATGCAAGCGAAAAAGCACAAAAAACACAAGCGCCAGAGATACATAGGTAATCAAGTCTGATCCACGTCCGATCCCCAATCTATTTGCAAAAAGTGTTGTGCTGTCTGGAAAAAAGACCACAACATCAGCGAGCACCCAAAAGAACATCCAAAATGCAGTGCCTATGTTTGACATCACGGCATCCTTTTTTCGTTTGACAACAGTACCGATGGCAAACAGTGAAAAAAGGAGGAATAAAAATTGAAAGATGATCATATAATTGGTAATTAGTAAATGGCAATTCGTAAATAGTTCTCAGTACCATTTACGATGTACCATTTACAAAGTACTACTTACTAAACTTTCCCAATACTAAATCTCTCACAACCCGTACCCCACCACCAATCCCCTGTCCATATTCATGGTACGTCACAGATACCGGAACTTCAATATAGGATAGGTTATGCTTTTTTACCAGTGCGGGAATTTCACTTGCGTGTGCCATACCAGAATGAGAAAGATGCATATGCTCTAGCGCTTTTTTGTTAAATATACGAAATCCATTATGCGCATCAGACAAATGTACCCCACCAAAAAGGCGATCCACCAATTTCCCGACTGGGCGCAAGATGTATTTTTTTGTCCACGGCACATTTGAACGCGTATCTATATAACGTGTTCCAAAGATAATATCCACGTGTTCTTTTTTCATCACACTGAGTGCAGGCTCGATATCATCGACAGAAAATTGTCCATCAGCATCAAAATGCAATACATACGTCGCGCCAATGTTTCGTGCGTAGGTATGTCCTGTTTCAAGAGCAGCGCCCTGTCCCCTATTGAGTCTGTGACGAATCACGACCGCACCAGCCTCTCTCGCGACCTCTGCCGTATCATCCATTGACCCATCATCGACCACCACCACCGCATCGACATGAGCAAGAAGACTCCGTACAACAGAGCCTACGCGTTCAGATTCATTGTATGCCGGGACAATAGCCAAAAACATAGTGGCACTACCTTACATCCGCTGGCGGGACAAATCAAGCATTTCTTTATTTGCGATGGTATAGTCAATCGTCTTTCGAAGCCCTTCGTCAAGACGTACGAGTGGGATCCACCCAAGATCTTCTTTTGCCTTTGTCAAATCTGGCAATCCCTTTTTGGTCATAAATTCGAGTGGTTCTTCAAATGTTACTCGGGAAGAAGATCCTGTCATCGCAATAATTTTGTTTGCAACATCCACCATCTTCATTGGTTCATCGACACCCAAGTTGACAATGGGAACGTCTGGCCCAGCATGCATGAGCCGTACAAGCCCATCTACCATATCAGAAATATAACACAGTGACTGTACCAAATCTTCAGTTCCAAAAATAGCTAAGTCCCTCCCCGCCAATGCATCCAAAATAAAATCAGGGATGAGAAGACCATCGCGCAATTTCATACGTGGACCGTATGTTGTAAACACACGAGCAATTTTTGTATCGATCCCATGCACCTGACGATATGTCTCTACACATGTCTCGGCGAATCGTTTTCCTTCATCATAACACGCACGTGGAGAAAGATGATTGACAATACCTTCATCTTCTTCGTGAAAAAACTGTCTGTCTTCAGGTGCCCCATACACAACAGAACTCGACGTAAACAAATACTTTGCTCGATACTTCACCGCCAAATCAAGTGTGGAAAGCATGGCTCGTGAATTGGCATGGAGTGAATGTAATTTTAAATTCTGAAAGTTTTTTGGACTTGTGGGGCATGCCAAATGATATACTTCCTGAATCCCTTGGTATTTGATACCAAACTTATCAAGTTCTGGAAACTCACTGAGATCAAGATGATGGGTTGCATCATATTTGATGAACTCAAAATCTGGATATTGCAACAGATGATCAATATTTTGAATCGTTGAATTTGACAAGTCATCCACACAAATTACCTTTGCTTCTTTCAAGAGTCGCTCACACAGATGCGTCCCAAGAAATCCAGCACCACCGGTAACGAGGACGTTTTTTTTCTCAAAAATTGGATGAGTGTCGTTCATAGTGACAGGTTAGAAAAAACGAACTGTTGCTATTTGATCAACAATCCGTGATGAAGAAAATGTTTGCCATTCTGCAATTTTTTTTGATTTGTTTGTCCAGATACGCACAGGCTGTGTATTTGCATATGGGATTGTCACAATATCATCTCTGCCATCTCGATCATAATCGACAGAATGTATCGAAAATCCATGAACATATGAATCATATGCAATAAATGTTCGCCTGTACGTTCCATCCTGTTCATAATAACTCATGAGTGGACGGTCTCCCACGGCTCCACCAAGCGCAAGTTCTTCTATATGATCTCCGTCTATATCAGCAACTGCGATACTGCCACGTTTTGACAAACTCTGTACAGTGAAATGTGACGTTTCCTGGGTAAACGGTGCATCAAAGCGCTGTACCGTCAATGACGGTTGCGCTGAGTAGGTATAGAGTACACCACTCTCAGATACACCAAGTGAGGCACCACTGTGCTCGTGTGTAACATGGTATTCTGTCAATAAAGATCCTGAAAGAGAATACGCAGAAAAAAGAAGTGTGTCAGAATATTCTGGGGACACAAAAATGGTATTCTCAAATGATGCGATATGCAATGGACCAACCGCTGATACAGCAAATGAACCGACAGATTCCCAGTCTTCTGTGTATCGTGTAATGAGACGCTCGGCATTATTTTTTTTCTGTACTGTCAGATAGCCAGATTGTCCGTCAAATGCATACATTGTCACATCATCAATATTCTGAAGCGTGTTGCTATAGACAGTGGATGGGTGCCATTCCATAGAATTTTCAGACACTCCTGTCTGAGCCGATACAAAAAGGATATCTTGAAAATCTTTATTGGCCGTCACTCGCTCGAGTGCATAAGCAACAGCCTTGTCTACCTGCAACAGTCCTGCACCAAACAGCTCCTTGTAGACAGCGTCATCCTGTCCAGCAGTACGATGCACCGTAGACAAGAGTGCGGTATAAATTTCTTTTGGGCCCCAGGATGGCTGAATTGCTTTGACCAACGCGGCGGCACCGCTAACGAGTGGCGCGGCAAACGATGTGCCATGCCATCCACCGAGATACTGTTCAGTCAACCCATTTGTAGGTGAAAATCGAACAGTGGAGGTCACACCATCTCCCGGCGCAGTAATATCAATACACGTAGACCCTTGATTGGAAAAAGAACTGATATGATGTGCTTCATCGATAGAACTCACACCCAGGATACGTTGTTCTCCCACGCCAGCGTCTTCACAAAGCGGATACAGAGGTGACAAATTCAAATCTTGACGATTGTTTCCTGCTGCGGCAACCACGACGACACCTTCTTTGTATGCATATTCAATTGCGGCCGTTATCTCTTCGTTGCCAGGGCCCACCAAACTCATATTGATCACAGAGGCACCATTGTCTACTGCATAGCGGATTGCTTCATCCAGCATATTGAATGTCCCCTGTCCTGATTCATCTACCACTCTGACATTCATAAGTCGTACTTGCTGCGCTACGCCTGAGAGTCCTTTTGCATTATTTCCTACTGCGCCAATAAGCCCCGCTACGACCGTACCGTGGTGCAAAATACCTTCTTGTTTTTGCTCATTCGTCAATCCTTCTGGACGTGGGCGTGGATTGTTCATCCCGAGCAATTCTCGGTCACTCAATACACCATCGCCATCAACATCTTCTGGAATAAAACTCCATCCCCAGACATCGTCTATATATCCATTGTTATCATCATCAATACCATTGTTTGCTACTTCATCTGTATTTGTCCATGCATTGCCCAGGATATCTGGATGCAACATATCAAATCCATTGTCAATAACTGCGACAATAACATCACGTGACCCTTGTGTTTTTGCCCACGCAGCATAGACGCCGGTATCATTGTAGGCCCATTGCTGTGAAAGAGGATCATTCACGGCGTGCACAAACTGAGGCATACAGAGTACCGCAAAAAAAACCACAATGATTCCTACTACTCTCTTTTTATAAAACATACAAATTCTCTAATGTTGTTATTAACGAAGGATACATGAGCACCTCTGCACTAGGCTGTACATACCACCCACTGCGCACCGTGAATGAAAGTTGCGGTGAGGATGGGACGACAAAGGTTGTATCAAAATGATTTGAGGTAAAAATATTATCAGAAGTTCGTCGTGACATATAATACGTAAATCCATCAACGTGACTCATATAATATTTGTCATCATCTCGTGAATGGATGAGGAGACCTCCTGGATACCGATACACACCTGTGCCTATGCGATCTTCTTTTTTTGTTATACCAGGGAGAAACTCTGTGAGTACTTGTTCTTTATCTCGCATACCATCATTATCAGTATCACTGTCGATTGGGTCTGTGAACCATACAGCTATTTCTTCTACATCACTTAGCCCATCACCATCACTATCAGGCAATCGATCATTACTGCCATACATATCTTCGGTGAGAGCATCCACACCATCATTATCCTTATCAATAATGTCATTGTCTTTATCCTCTACACCTCGATTTAGGATGGTATAATTTGCGCTTTCAATTTCACTGAGTACCACAACACGTTTTCTCCACTGTTCTCCATATATCAATTGTGCTTCTACATCTGATAACAGTGGGACAAGACGACACCCAAGCTCGACAGCATACATCTGTGGCAAATTGCCAAACTTGACCAACCACGTACCACCGCGAATACAGACAGATTTGCCAACTTGATATTGTCTCAATTCAACATTGGTGACGGTCCGTATCTTTGTCTCAGAAATACTGTCAAACCAAGAATGAAACACGGAAGCATGTAAAAACGGATGTATTTGTCCATCAAACCCAATATAATACATCTGTGAATCGGGAGATCGGACAATAGTCCCTCCTGGAATTTCATCTGGCTGTTCTTCGTAATCAATAGTGTCTTGTACTGTTTGATAGTCACCATTGGCTTTCATAAATTGGACGTATACTGTTTTTTCTCCGCCACCTTTTGTCAATGTCCATTCAATCTTTGCTGTTGGCTCATACCTATTGAATGCCGCAAACTCTCGTGTATTGCTAATAAAAACATCTTCAGTTCCATTATTATACGTGAGAGAAAGGGTGACCTTTCGTGATTTGGTAGAGGTCTCACCGCCATTGATCACAGCTTTTTGTGTATCGGTGTCATCAGACGCAACAAGGGTTATGGTATCTTTATAGATTTCAGTAGTACTGCCATCTCTATATCGAAACTGTACAAAGACCGTCTTTGTTCCTTCATTTCGAGACAAGGTCCATGCAATCTTTTGTCGATACGGTGACCATGATATTGCTGCTGGCGAATATGATTCAGACACACGCATCAAGGTCACTCCTGTCGGTGCATTGAATTCCAACACAACGTCTCTTGTAGACGTCTCGGTATCGTCATCATTGATCATGATTTGTTTTGTGGTATCAGCATTCGTACGAATTGGGAATACAGCAAGACACCCCACCACTAGTATTCCGAGAGTCAATGCTATTATTTGATTTTTTCGCTTCATAGAGCTATACTTTATCTGCTCATAAGTATACTATATTTTCACAACAGGAGCAATTGTGTGAATACTCATATGCATAACAAATACCGTGCCAAACAACTCATTCTTCTCTTAGGAGACGTCCTTTCGTTATTGTTGGGAGTCCTTGCTGGGATGTCACTCAGGAATCTTCGATTTCCAACAGCACAAGAGTTGGAAAAAGCAATACCGCTCTTTCTGATTCTTATTGGTATCTGGGTCATCATCAATTATATCAATGGCCTGTATGAACTGGCACGTCACAAACACCGTTCGGTGCTGTTTTCACGTATGCTCCAGGCGAGCATGGTCAATATTGTTGTGGGTATTATGTTCTTTTACATGTTGCCACAAAAAATCATTTCACCAAAAACAGTACTCCTCCTGAGTGTCATGGCAGGATATTCTCTTGTCGCAATCTGGCGGATGATCTTTTCATCACTGGTCGCAACAAAAGCACTTATCTCCCCAATCCTCTTTATTGGAGATATGGAAGAAATGACTGAACTTGCAGATCTTATTTATGACATGCCAGAACGTGGCTATGCACTTGCAGCGTGGGTCGCAGGACCAAAGAATATTGATAAAGCAAAATATCCCAACACCACTTTTTATGATTCTATCAAAGCGATTCGTCCCTCTGTTTCCGTACATACCATTGACACGGTAGTGGTTGCATACAATATCAAACATGATGCCTCTATTGTACAAGAATTATATGAGCTCCTTTTTTGGCAAACAAACATCGTGAGTCTGGCAACACTTTATGAATCGATTACTGGACGTATCCCCCCGTATATTTTTTCCGAGCATTGGTTTTTGGATCACTTGCAACAAAGTGTCCATCCAGTATATGGCAGGATCCGCAGAATCTTTGATGTCATAATTGGATTACTGATGTTCCTATGCCTCTGCATACTGTACCCTGCTATCGCGCTCGCGATACGGATAGAATCAAAAGGAAATATTATCTTTCGTCAAGAACGTGTGGGTATGTCAGCGACGACATTTACCTTATTTAAATTTCGTTCTATGTACGCGCTGGCACCAGATGGAAGTGCCGAGACAGAAGGAGTCCAATTTGCCACAAAAAATGATGCACGCGTCACACATGTAGGCAGATTTCTCAGAAAATCTCGTATCGATGAACTGCCACAAGCGATCAATCTTATACGTGGCGATATCAGTATTATCGGCCCGCGTCCAGAACGACCAGAAATTGTCTCTCAACTCGAGAACGACATGTCTTACTACCAAGTGCGTCATCTCGTAAAACCAGGCATCACCGGCTGGGCACAGGTGAATCAACACTACACAGACACGCTCGAACAATCTCTGCAAAAACTGCAGTACGATTTATATTATATAAAAAACAGATCGATGTTACTCGATCTGTCTATTCTCTTGAAGACGATCAATGTCGTGATGCGTGGGATGGGACAATAAATATTGTAGAATGAAGATTTTTGAATGTAGAATGCAGTTTGAAGTAAGAGCAAGGGACAGTAATATTCCCACGAAAGATTACGCTTCGCTAAGATTACTTTTTGCTTACGCAAAACAAAATTGAAGATTATGTTACATATCCAGACGTTCAGGGAATACCGTGCGTGTCGTCATGTATAGTCTTCAATCTTTTTTTGCGCCTGCCCGCAGGCAGGTTAGCAAAAAATAATCTTAATCCCGACAACGTCGGGATGTAGTCTTTCGTTGTAGAAGCAATCTCAGGGGAACAAAAATGCTCGAGGTATAACGAAGCGCAATCTTTCGTGGAAACACGCACGATCTTTCCTTCTTATGCGATGTTCCACGTTTTCTTTAGTTCAGCGATTCCATCTGCCAATTCAACCGTAGGCTCCCACCCCAGGAGTTCTTTTGCTTTTGAAATGTTGGCCTGCATAAAACGTACTTCACCTTTTCTTTCTGAAATATATGTTTTTTCTCCACCTATGAGTGTCGCAATTTCATTCACACTGGTCTGAACTCCATTCGCAATATTGATAGGTTCTCCGCTATGAACATCAGACTGCCAAGCAAGAATGTTTGCTCGAACAACATCTGAGACATGCACATAATCACGTGTTTGATTTCCATCACCTGTAATGGTGAGTGGCTGTCCTTTTTTTTGCTGCTCCAAAAATACCGGGATCACCATTGGATAGCCCCCATTTGCGAGTTTACGCGGACCATACACATTGAAATATCGGAGAGAGACAGTCTCTAGTCCATACAAATCATGAAACAACCGAGCGTATTGTTCATCCATATGTTTATGCATACCATATGGACTTTTTGGTCGTGGTACCATATCTTCTGAGATAGGAAGAGGTTCATCACCGTAGACTGCAGCAGAAGAAGTAATGATCACCTTTTTTACTCCAGCTTGTCGAGCAGCATCAAGCACATTGAGTGTTCCTGTTACATTTACGGCATGTGTTTCCTGTGGATCCTCGATGGACAATGGCAAGCGTGGATCAGCAGCTAGATGAAATATAACATCAATACCATTACAGAGAGGTAACATCTTTGAAAATTCACGAATATCCATTTCCTGAAACGATGCTTTTTCATTCACAAATTCTCGCTTTCCCAAAAGAAGACTATCTATCACAATCACTTCGTGTCCATCTGCGAGAAGTTGATCAGTAAGATGAGAACCGATAAACCCTGCTCCTCCAGTTACGAGACAACGTGCCATATTATCTATTATTTATACTAAAAAACGTATATGTACAATGCCACATCTACACCTGTTTTGGCAAGAAAGGAGAACCCACGGCAATGATATCACATCCATGCTGACGTAATGCCGAATAACCCTCTTGCAACAGACGTCTTCCGTCCATAATCAATGGCTTTTTTTCTTGTTGTAATACTATGGTAGAAACATTTTTGAATGATGGCCAGTCCGTAGCGATAATAATAATATCAGCTTGATTGACAGCCATTTCCGCACTGTCCACATATTGAATCAGTTCTGACGAAGGAACGTGTTGTTGAAATGTTGACATAGCAGATGGATCGTAGATAACAATCTGTGACACCTGCTGTTCCTGACATACTTCTACAATATGAAAACTTGGTGAATTGCGGACATCATTGGTATCACGCTTGAATGCAGTGCCAAGCAATGCTATTTTTTTTTCTTTCCATACTACTCCTGCTTCCGTGGTTGCTCGAGCTAAAAAGAGATCCAATTGTCGATTGTTTGCATCATACGTTTCTTGAAGTAATGACACATCTTGTCCAACTTCGTGGAGCTGATATGCCAATGAGCGTGTATCTTTTATCAAACAGCTACCACCAGCATACAGACTATCATGGAATCCCCAACTACCAATACGCGCATCACTTGAAACTATTTTTTTTAAGGATTCAAATTGAACATCAGCAAATGATTCAGCCGTTCTTCCAATAACATCAAAACACACAGCAAGTTTTGCAAAAAGATAATAATTTGCCAACAATTTCCCAGCAGCAGCTTCTTTAGGGTTAACTTCAATATACTGCGTGTCGGGAACATCGACAAATCGTTCATAAAATCTGCGCAAAACCGAAAAATCTTTTTCTGTCCATGCACCGATAACAATCCTATCGGGATGAAGTGATCCTTCAATAGCCTTTCCCTCAACAAGAAATTCTGGATTCGAAACAACACCAACATTACGAACACCATGACTTTCGAGCACACGTTGTGTTTCGTCCGCCATATTGATGGGAACAGTACTTTTGTTGACGATAGCAATATACTGTGTTTGTCTACCATCGTTTCGTAACATTAATGACGCTGCTATTTTCTCTAGACCTGCATAATAATACGACAGGTTACTCTCACCAGTCTCGGCGACTTCAGGCGTTGGCAGACAAATAAAAATGAGATCACACGTATCAAGAAATGCATCAACTTCCTTGTATGCAGTAGTAAAACGAATACGATCTGCATGGGTGGTGAGAAGATCACTCAAACCTTTTTCATACAAACAACTATCTATTGTGTTTTTATCACCACTTCCAAATGCGTGTACTTTTTTTTCATCTATATCAAACACAAGCGCCGTATGTCCTCCATCTGCAGCAACAGCTGCAGAACATACGCCGACAAAGCCAGCACCGATATATAACACGTTCATATATTCTATTTATCAAACAAGATCATCGTATACCTGTTGTATCTGCTGTACCATATGATCTACAGAAAACTGTTCTCTGACAATCTGAGATGACATATCCCCCATGCGTTGGCGAGTCTCGCTCTCTGTGACCAATCGCTCAATACTTGTTGCGACAAGTTCAGGAGTAGTTTGCGCCAGCAAGATACCATTTGTATCCCCCACCATCTCTCGGATGCCACCAACATCTGAGGCAATAATGGGCAACCCACAGCTCATGGCTTCCAATATAGACATAGGAAATCCTTCCCAGTCAGATAGAAAGACAAAGATATCAGAGTGATGAAGGATATCAAAGATACGCTCTCGAGACAAACTCCCCATGAATTCAGCATTCTGGATCATTTGCGCTGTTAGATATGTTACAAGCTCATCTTTCTGGCTGCCATCCCCAACGATGCGTGTATATATCCTACGTTGCATGTCAGGTGTCAAAAGACCTATTGCTTCCAGCAATACCAAAGGCTTTTTGGGTGAGGCGAGTCTGCCAACAAAGGTAATACGAATATCAGAATGTTCTTCTGATATTCTTTGTTGGACTTCCACACCATTATAGATAACATGAAACGTATCAGGTGTTGCAATGTGATACTGCATACCCAATTCTTTGACAAAATCAGAAACACAAATGATATTGCTCGTATAGTTTGCTACAATTTTTTCTGAAATAATAGCTATCCACTTTTGAAGGAAACCAATGCCAGTATTAAATCCCCATCCATGCGCGGTATAGACAGTGGGAATCTTTTTTCTGATGGCAAGACGACCCAAAAAACCAGCCACGGAGCTATGGCAATGAACAATGTCTGGCTTCACCTCATGTATAATTTTTTTTATCGTAAAAAAAGATTTCAATACACGCAAGGGATTGAGATTATTTGAAAAATATGGGTTCGGGATAAAAGATACGTGCAATTTTTTGCATTCTTCCTCCAACCATCCTCCAGGGTTTGCGACGACAGTGAGAGTATGTGCATCTCGAAAAGCCTGACACAATTGATAGACATGTGTCTGTGCGCCGCCCGCTTCTGATTTTGTGATAAGGTAGAGGATGTTCATGTATGTGATTTCATGCGATTGATCATACCTAGTCCGCCAAACCGAACAACCAAATATTTCATTCGCCACCGAAGCATCCCAACAAAAAATTGTGGATACGTCTTTTTATATGTTTGTATCATACGTATGTTTGCTTGTATCTGAGCAAGATTATGCTGTTGTGTTTCCCCTGTTTCATTATGCAAATATGACACAGATGGTTCTGCTACATTTGCCATCTTATGTGTTTGTCCCATTCTGAGCCACAACCCATAATCTTCCACATATTTTTCTGACGGGGCATAGAGACCAGACGACAGAGCAACATCTTTTCGAAAAACCACACTCGAATGAACAAAACAATTTTTTCGGAGCATGACTGAACGAATGTCTGCATCGGTATGTGGATGAATAATGGTATACAGGCGAACACCATCTGAAGTATATACTTCAGCATCGCTACCTATCAGTGCATAGTCAGGATGCGTGTCCAAAAACAACACTTGTTTTTTCAACTTATCAGGATCTATCCAGGCATCATCACTATCTATTCTAGCGATGTACTCCCCCTTTGCGATTGCAATACCTTTATTTAAATTTGTAATCAATCCTTTATTTCTTTCATTATAAACATACTGTATTCGTTTGTCCTGTATATCAGTAATTATCTGCTCTGTATTATCTGTAGAACAATCATCAATAATGATGAATTCAAAATTGGCATAGGTCTGACGCAACACACCCTCTATACTTTCTTGGATGTATTGTCCATCATTGTATGTGGACATGATTATTGATACACGTGGTTTTATCATATTCGTATCCATGATGAAGGAACAATGCTATACTCACTTGTCTTTGACGCTTGGAACCACTTCTTTGGGGCAATGACTATTTTTTTTTCATATGTATTCAGCCATGCACCCCACCAACTAAAACTACTATTTGCAATAATATTGTATTTACACTCACTCATAAGCATGAGATCTTCATAATCAGGAAACTCAAAGTCTGAAACAAATATGGCGCCTGACACATTCAAATACTCCTTTGCCCATGCGCTATCATCAGAAAATATAAAGTACGATGGGGACACAACTTCCTGTGCTATATGTCTCATTGCTTCTTGATAGTATGTAAGAGAACAAAGGCCATGGTAAGCATGAGTTTCTTTATTGGAAACATAGTCACCGCGACGCACGTGTATGGAAACCGATGTTGTACTCTGTATTTTCTTTCGTATATCTTGTGCTTTTTTTGACAGTGGATCTCTCAGTGTAAACTCGTTTCGTATATGCTGTTCAATGTGTTTTACATATGTATCTTCTTGAAAATATTCCTCAACTTTGTGCCCTAAAAGACGGAGAAATTTCTTGTACAATGCATACAAAGGATACCTCCTATGTTGTACAAATAATGCATTTGTTTTTATGTTAAACTTATCAAGTGTAAACTCACGAGAGGTGTCCCCTTTTGCTTTGTTACCATAAAAAAAAGAAAGATCAAATACGACTTTTTTACCAGCTAATTCCAAGCTCCTTCCGTACACATATTGGAACATTTGATTACCCAATCCTGCTTTTATGTGAATCGACTTCATATACGTACCTTAGACTACGGAGACTATGTTGGAAGCTTTGTATTCGCAAACCAGTTTTTCATAAGTACCTCAGGGTCTTCTCCAGGAACAATATACCATGACAATATCTCTGCAAGTACCGCCTGATCATCTATACTACGAACTGATTTTTGACATCGTACCGTCACATTTGGAAGAAAATTTCTGTATATAGGATGAGAAAATTTTATTGACGTAAAACCAAATGTTTTCAATACTTTTTTAAATTTTTTTTTATCCCAAAAATCTAAATGGTCTGCCCAATCTGCTTCTTGACTACCCATCACATGCCTTCCTAACCTCATACGAAATTTGAAAGGGGCAAATATATAAAAAACACTACACCAAAAATAATCTGGTGTCTCTATAACAAGCTGGCCTTCGGGCTTGAGCCATCTTCTCCATCTTGCAAGAAGAAATAATGCATCAGAACGATTAAAATGCTCAAACATATGATGCGTCCTAATTTCATCAATACTCCCTTCTTCATACGAAAGGGTCGTAATATCTTGGTAGATATCAGCCCTGACGTTCATTATTGTCTGTTCTGTTGTGGGATAGTCAATATTTACATATCCATCTAGATATGTTCCACCGCAACCGAGATGTAATTTCATACCATACTTATGTTACGACTTAGCGGACTTGTGCTTCAAAAGAACTTTTTAATAATCCAATAATTCTTTTGGTATATTCTTTCTTTCCAAACGATGTCAAATGATAGTCAGAATTAAAAAATGAATCATCTGAAAATGTGAACGACATAGGTGACCCAAGTATATTCATATCCGTATTTTTTCTTAACATATCGGCGAATTTTTCAATAAATTCAGAATTATATTCATATTTACTTTTTGGATACGGAGGGAAAACAAAATATATTGATGCGCCGTGGCTCTGAACATGTTTGCTAAACACCTGTATTTCACGTATTGTCTTCCATTGACTCACTATATTCATGTCCTGGGATGCACCCTCAAAATTTATCTCAGATGTTTTGTAGAGAGAATCTCGTACATCACCATACTCTGTAAATGAACTTCTTGCATAGCTGAACACTTCTAGGGATCCTTCTACAACAAGTGACTCTCCTTCATTTGGTACTAGGCTCGCTCGTCTGTTTACGATATACCGACGTATGCGCTTTATCTTACAAATAAGATCTAATCTAAGACCATCCAAAGGGTTCGTCACAATCCGCTGTTTTAGACGTGGATAGAAATCAAGTGTATGACAGATAACTCCTTGATTTATATCCATATCGTTTGGATAGTAATGAAATGAAAGGAACACAACATCATTCTTATTGATAGTATCACCAATTTCTTTGAAAGTAAACTCTAAACCGAGTGCTGCGTGCAACCCCATATTACTTGTCGGTCTTTGCAATGCTCCTTCAATAGTTTTTGCATCTAACCCAAAGGCAAGACTAGAATCACCGACAAATATAATTTTGGGCGACTCCATACTGTTGAGTCGTGCATGTTTGTCTATCGTGGTTGCTAAATAATTATCCGGATCCAATTCTTCTCTTGCAAATAAGCTAAACAGACTGATCGTCGTATACACCAGCACAAAAAAAATAAACAATTTTATTACAAGCGTTTTCATCAAAATTGAAAATAAATGAATGGCGACTTATCAAAAACACCAAAAAATAAAATCCACAATACAAACCCATAATATACAATCCACCGCACCCACCACCGTCTGTATGCAAGTTCTTCAACGATATCCTTTTTTCTTTCCAAAAATTCCACACCCAACATGAGTGCAACAGAAACGATTACAACAACAAATTCCATAAACGATCTCCCTAAGAGCAATTGTCTGAACATATCAGCATGTATATCTGGAAATGAACGGATAGTTTTCATGAATCCACCAAATATATTACCCACAACATACAATGCATCAGCGATACTATTTGCTCTGAAAAAGATCCAACTAAAACACACAAGCGAAAAAGTAAATGTGATCTTTATTATGGCTTTCGTACGAGTCATTTGAAACAACCGGGTATATTTGTATATAGCATTACGTATCTTCTCCGTGCATCGTGAAGCTATGATAAAGATACCTTGCATACCACCCCATATAACAAACGTCCAATTCGCCCCATGCCACAGTCCGCTTATCAAAAATACTACCAAAATATTGATACACCATCTAAACGGTGAAACCCGACTACCCCCTAACGGTATGTATATATAGTCCCTAAACCATCCAAACAATGAAATATGCCATCTCCTCCAAAATTCTGATATTGATTGAGAAAAATATGGTCTATCAAAATTTTTCATCAAATGAAAGCCCATAACTCGCGCAGAACCGATCGCCATATCAGAATACCCAGAAAAGTCACAGTAAATTTGGAACGCAAAAAAAATGGTTGCGACGACGAGAGAGATTGCCCCTACGCCATGAGGATCACTATACACACCATCTACCATTTTAGCAATTTGGTTTGCTATTACCACTTTTTTAAACAACCCCCATACTATCAATTTTAAACCACTTACCACTCGCTCATATACAAATTCATGTTTTTTGTAAAATTGATGCAGTAAGTTTCCAGGTCTTTCGATAGGTCCTGCTACCAATTGCGGAAAAAACATGACATACACCGAAAAAATACCAAGGTGCCTTTCAGCTTTTTGTTTACCCCAATATACTTCGATGAGATAGCTCAGGCTCTGGAATGTATGAAAAGATAACCCAATGGGCAAAATCCAATGAAGTGATTCAATCGAGTAGTTCCAGTGAAGCACGTTGGCTAATCCAGCAATATTACTGTTAAAAAAATTAAAATATTTAAAAATAAAAAGGGGGACACATGTCAGTACTATACCTCCAATCAATACTTGCTTTTTCTTTATTCCATCCAAACCCTCCATCCAAATTGCTAATACATAATCTACAACAATTAAACATAATAATATAAAAATATATGCCGGTATAAATGACATATAAAAAAAGCAGCTGGCCAACAATAGTAGAAGCCATCGATACCTATGTGGTAACCAAAAAAACAGTGTAACGACCGTTGGGAAAAAAAGTAAATAGCTAAAAGAGTTGAAAAGCATAATTAATCTATCTTACACTCACAAGATGAACGAAATCTTTTCATGAACTACTCCCTACGCAAATACATAAGCATTTTTTCTATACTTACCAACCCTTTATCTATTACATGATTTGTTATCCAATTTTTGTTGTCAAACAATTTCTCACTAAAACCTGATTCTATTGACATGCTGTAGTGTTTTTCATACAGTGTGAGAAAAGCATACGCCTGCACCTCCAAGCTTAGGTTTTTAACTACATACGAACGTGGATGAAATGTATTATACTTTTGCTCCATAGTTTCAATAGCACTATTGAGCTTTTTTTCTGAAATGAACACGATACCACATCTTTGTGAAAAATATGGTGCGCTCGTTGCTTTAGTGTATTTTCTTTCTTTTTCACTAAAAAAATTTTCTTCACTCTTATTTTTTGGTTGCCAGTCTCCTAATTTTTCTACATCCCACACAAGTATAGGTACATTGCATGCCAACGTCTCTTGCAATGCTATCCCTTGACTTTCTGCACAGCCTACCCAAATGACATATTTTGCTTTCTGTACTACATAAAGATAATCTTTTTCTTGATATTCACCATACACGATCAGTTTATAAGACAAATGTTTTTTTTCCAACGTATGTATTACGGCATATAATGCTTGCTTAGATCTTTTTTTGTAATAAATCAATACATACTCCTTTGTCTCATTAATCTCACTCGGAGAAAAATATGTAGTGTCGATACCAGCAGCCCAGACATCGACAGGACCATCGTTATATCTGTATGTTACACAAAAATCCCTTGACCATACAGATGGCTGTAAAAGAATAATATTTTCATATTTTTTTTTGAAAGATATATTTGGTCCTGCTATCACTTTTGCATGTTTTAGTTTGCTAACGAATCTAAGAGCTCTGTTGTCATCATGTATCCACAAACGACGACATGAGTCCAAAGACTTATTAATAACGTATGGATATCCAAGTATGTCCAATCCTTTTATAAGATTTTCCACAACTTTTTTGGGACCGCGGACTTTCTTGTCACTGTATGATTTAGAAATTATATTTAACATATACTAAGAAATAACTTTTTTCAAAGTTAAACTATCATACCACTTTCCATCACACAATATTGCATCAACTTTGTATTCGAGCCTATGATCAATATCAACGTCTTCTATCTTAGATAATACATTGTGACGTTGGTACACTATATTATTTTCTACTGTATGCTTTGTCTTTCCCCCAGAACTTAAACCATTTCCATCGACTCGAAAAATTCCAGCCTCGACAGTGCATAGACTGATCTTTTTTGCCACTTTACTTGCTCGTATACACCAATCAAAATCAGCAACAATGGTAAGCTGTTCATCAAATGGCCCAACAGCATTATACAGTGCTCTAGTAAAAAGAAAAAAAGGACCGAAAGACATAGAGTCACCAAAAGTTTTAGAATCAAATTTCTTAATTTTTTTCCATTTCACAAGAATGGGTAAATGGAAAATATTTATATACCACTTTATGGTAAATGGAAAATATACAAGATCAGCACCGGTCGTACATAATTTGAGTGCCTCGATAACTGCCTCAGGATATCGTACATCATCGACATGCCAGAAACCAATAATATCACCTGTACTTTCTGCGATGGCTCTATTCCAGGTAGCATATAATGGTTCACGTGGAATCTCCATATACCTAAACCAATCACAATCTCCAAATATTTTTTTTAAAACACGCTCTTTTTCCGTAGCATCATTTACAATGACAAGGAACTCAAAATCTATATCATTTGCAATAAGAACATGCGAGAAAAATTTTAGATTCTTTATGTACGTTGGCAGGTACTTATTGGATTTGTATAGTGAAGAAAAAAAAGTGATCATACGTCGATATGCTCAATCGAATCAACAAATTGTTGTTTTTTCCTTCTGTATTTTTCCTCGATACTATCGATCGTTATACCATGCTCTAATTCGTACAGCTTGACATGCGTCTGGAGTCTAAAAGATGCATAGAGTAATGCAACAAAAAAACCGACGCGTCCGTTTTTATATCCTGCTTTGTAATACAAAAAAAACGATCTTACCATACTTCCTATCATTCGAAATGTACTAAATTTCTCTCCTGCTTCAAATCTCCCCTCGGCTTCTGCAACTCCATACCGTAAATGTGAATGAGTAAATTTTTCTACGTCATACAGACTATAATGTTCCAGCGCAAATTCCGGCTTAGAAGTTAATATCATTTGTTCGTCCTTGTTTCCGGTAAACACCCCCATACCATGTATGGGGTTATCCTCAAAATTGAGATAATCCTTATGAAAAAAGCGTGGTGAATAACTTTTATTTGCCGGCGTGTCGATTTTTCCCCATAGATATGTAAAAAGTGGGACATTCACATATTTTATTTTTACTTGGTTTGATATCTCACGTAACTTTTCTAGCGCTGTCTTTGGGAGTATATTATCCGCAAAATCCCAAAAAATCCAATCTGTTTTTACATGTTCCAGCAAACAGTCATACATTTTTTGTGTTTCGACATATACTTTATCTTGTGTAGGTCGTGCGACAAATAGTGCTCCCAATGATTCGGTGAGTTGCTGTGTGTTATCAGTACTGCCACCGTCAAATACAATAACGTCTCCATATTTTTTTACATTACGAATTACTAATTCAATGCGTTTTTCTTCATTGTACGTAAAAATGACAAAAGTAATATTATTCATATTTTTTCACTGTATACCGCAATACTCTAGGTACACGATATATCTTTTTAACTATTTTTTTTAAATGAAAAAAATCCAATATTTCGATAACGTATCTTCGTATTGTTTCTACGATAAAATTTTCTAGTAAAAATACTTGGCGCTTCTTTATTAACGCTAACTTTGATATATCATATTCGTATCCAAGATCTTTTGCTTTCTCTATATATGCTATATATGTATTGAATATATGATCATCGTTAGGCTGCACATTATCATATCTCCTTTCTCTTTCCCATGATCTCCATATAACTATTGGGGTGGCTAGCCGTAATAATTTCCCAACTCTAGCACTATATAAAAAAGCATATGACTGATAGTAACAGGTATCCAGGTACTTGTTAGTATTCTGTGCATTTTTTTGAAATTGTTCTCTATTAAAAATAATTGCTGACAAAAAATTTATGCCAAAGAAGTTTTTGAAATCTTCACCATCAAAAAAATGTTTGAAGTCTGTGTATGATTTGTCTTTATGTATATGCAGACAATTTTTCAACATTATAATATTTGGATTTTTGTATTCACCTTGAGAAAAATTCAAAAGCACGGCTCCATAATCCTCATCCTTCAGCTTTGACAACACTTGATCTAAAGCAAATGGCGCAAAAATATCATCATCTCCAATAACCCAAAGATACTTTCCAGTACCTTGATTAAGCGCGAAACACACGTTGCGTGGAGCACCAATGTTACTCTCATTCTTGTAGTAATAAATGTTTTTGTATTTTTTTTGATATGCTTCGACAGTCGCTGTGGTGTCGTCAACACTAGCATTGTCTGAAATGATTATCTCAATATATTTATGTATATCTCCCATGGCAAATTGAGAAACAATACTATCCAAAAGCTCAGCAAGGAATTTGCTGCGATTATATGTTGGAATGCAAATGCTTAACAAAGGTTGATCCATATTGCCTTACAATTTTCCTAATATTCTTTTAATTATGTCTCGAACTCTTTGACTTTTGAATAAATACCTTTTCAATACATTTATTATCCAACTTTTAACCAAATCTATTCTTTGTCTAATACGCATGATTTCTTTCGAATGAGGTATATCGTATGTTTTTAAAATCCATAGAAGCGCAATGTAGGTTGACTCTGAACGATTTGAGAGTGTATCCAACCCTGGAAAAGTGTCCCATCGTATATTGGCAGCTCGCACTTTTACGAGTGGTTTCGCAATCATTGCAAAAGGCTTTCCCTTCATTGCTAAGAGTGTTGTATATAAATGCACTGCATTTGTACCCACATGAACACCTTTGTTTGTTACACCATCCCACAATGATCTCCGAATCACCTGTATTGACAATCCACAAAAGTTACCCACAAGACTTTTTCTGTCCATTTTCTTCACAGCTTCATCTAATGTTTCATAATATGTATTGTTCGTGATTGCAAAATTTGGCTGACGAACAGCAGGCTTTTGCAAAAAATTGTCGTATCCCAGGCAATTTACGAGACAATAATCGAATTTGTGTAATCGTAGTTCATCAAGCATATATACGAGAGCCCCTGAAAACAAAGCATCATCGTCCCCCATAAACCATACATATTCTCCACTTGCCCTCGCAGCTACATTCAAAATATTGCGATCGACACCTATATTTTCAGTATTTTTATAGTAAACAATATTGTTGTATTTTTTTTTAAATTCCTCAACAATATTTTCTGTATTGTCTGGACTCGCATTATCAGATATTACAATTTCTACTCGATCCCTCACCAATGGATCATCAAGTTGTACGACAATACTATCCAGACACTGCTTCAAGCAAGAAGCGCGCTTGTAGGTTGGGATACAGATGCTAATAATAGGTGTACTCATATTATTTGTGATTTTCGTACTTTATCAATAAGATACTGCACTCTGAGTCCATTTGTAAATGACGGAATAATGGGTTTCTTATTTTCACATCCCTGTATAAATCGTGAGGCGATCTTTTGTACTATACGTGCACGTTCATCTTCATTGTATAATAACGACACATCACTTTTCACTGACACTACTTTTGTATCTGTTCCATTGTCAACCGTAATACAAAAATTATCAGTAACATCATGTTCGTTTTGTAATGTTATTGTCGCATCTTTACAAACAAACTGCAATCGATGCCTTTTAGTTACATTATTATCTATATGTATATGAGCATCACCCACAATTCCTTTATCAAACGTAAGTACCATATCTACTCCTACTTCTCCACCATTGAGAGAATTGTCTGAATATACAAACTTGCTCTCAACTTCTACTATGTTTCCTACAAGATACTCCAAATAATATAATGCATGAGAGAAATAAAATGATAATGCACCTCCTCCTTCAGACACATCTGTCTTCCACGAAGCAATCTCATTCTTTATATCATAGCTAAAGAAATCCCAATCAACAGATATGTACTGTAATGTTCCATACTTCTCATCATCAATCATTCTCTTCACAGCTTGCCATTCTTCTATCTCAGGAAAGATGAAATCTACAGCAGTGATTATGTTATGCTTTTCTGCTTGTTCATATAATTCTTGTGCTTGCTGTACATTTGCAGCAAGTGGCTTTTCTGCAAAGATATGAATATTTTTTTCTATAGCAACCATTCCAATTTCATGCTGTATACGAGGTGGCATTGCTATTGCAATAGCATCTAATTTTTCTGTATCTATCATTTTTTTCCAATCTTCAAAGATATTTGTAAGATTGAGTTCATTACAATACGCAAATAATCGGTCTGTCTTTTTTCCACTTATCGCTACTACTTCACACCCTTGTATAGAACGAAAGGCCGGAAGTAATCCATACAACCCAAATCCTGAACCGATTATTCCTACTCGTATCATACAAAAGCTTAAACATCTTTATTCTTTACAATTTCAAAATCTGGAAGTGGAATAACAAAATCTGATTTCAATCCCCTAGCCTTGAGCTGTTTCATTATAGGCTGCGCATAATGCCATGCAAGAATTACAACATAATCTGGCTGTTCATCAATAAGTATCTGATTATTTACAATTGGGATATGCTTTCCAGGCAGATACATTCCAAGTTTTAATGATGCTGGTTGTTCTGCAAGATATGGAAGCAATTCTGAATCAATACCATAATAATTGAGCAGTGTAACACATCGACCAGGACATGAATTTCCAACAATCCGCTTTCCAAATTTATTTGTTGCAATAAGGAAATCCATAAACTCAATTCGTGCTTTTTGTACTCGTTCTGCGAAAGTTTTATATGTTTCAAGCTTTCCAAGACCAGCTTCTTCCTCCACCTTCAGAAGTGCTGCAACTCGTGGACTTACATTTCCTCCCTTTCCTTTTGTTACATGTACTCGAATGTTTCCACCATATCGATCTCCACGTTCTACATCGGTAACAGTAAAATCATATTGATCAAAAAGGGTAACAAGTGCCTTCAACGAATATGTTCGCAAATGCTCATGATACACCGTGTCAAATTGTCCGCCCTGAATAACATTCAACAAATAGTGCGTCTCGGCAACAAATACACCATCTTCTTTTAAAAGAGTATGTGCCCCCATGACAAACTCTCCAAGTCCTTGCATATGCGCAAAGGTATTTGTGGTCACAATGAGAGATGCTTCACCATACTTTTCTTTTACTTCTTCAGCTGTTTTAATATCAAAAAAAGCTTGTACGGTTTCAATACCCTGTTCATTTGCAAGCTTTGCGATATTTGTTGGTTCCACCCCAACAGTATTAATTCCTGTCCCCTTAAACCCACTCAAGAGTGTCCCATCATTTGATCCAATGTCAACAACGAGTTCTCCTTCTTTCAAGCCATACTTTTCAATCAATGACTCACTAATTTTTACTTGATACTCAACCAATTCCTTTGTTACCCCACTTTTATATGGATACTCTGGATGATAGACTTTTGAACCATCTACACAATAATCTATCTGAACTCCGGTACAATCTTCGCACCACACCATACGAAGTGGATAAAATGTTTCTGGTTCATTAAGCATCTCTTCTGTCAGAAGTGAATCACAGAGCGGTTGATGTCCTAAATCCAAAATGGTGTGTAATTTATCAGAATTACAAACTTGACATGTTGGTATATGACCTGTCTTTACATAATGATATTTTGGATAGGATTGATTCATATTCATAGCATTAGTTTAAGCTAAATTAATAATGTTTTCAATTTTTTATGTGTTTTACACCTTTAGTTGTTTTATAAAATCATCGAATGTTTGTATGACATAATCTAGCATGGTAGTATTTAAAGTAGGATATACTCCTATCCAAAATGTCTGATTCATAATTATATCAGTATTGTGTAACGAACCCTGAATACGATGTGGAATGTCACGTTCTACAAAATATGGCTGCTTAATTAAATTCCCTGCAAATAACAATCGTGTCCCAATTCTGTTTTGATTCAAGAATTGAATTATATCTTTGCGGGTAAAACCGGCGTCTTCTTTTACCGTGAGTAAAAAACCAAACCAACTAGGTTCTGCCTTTTCTGACCACTGTGGAAGAATAAAATATTCCTCGAATTTCTTGAGATGCTCGTACAAATATGCAAAATTTTCTTTTCGTTTTGCGACAAAAGTATCTAATTTTTCAAGTTGCGCAAGTCCAAGCGCCGCTTGAATATCAGTTACTTTAAGATTATATCCAAGTTCAGAATAGGTATATTTATGATCATAGCCAAAAGGTAAATCTCCCAATTGCCAACCAAACCGTTTCCCACACGTATTATCTTTTCCAGTGGGACACCAACAATCTCTCCCCCAATCACGAATAGATTTAATAATTTTGAATAGTCTTGGATTATTAGTAAACACAGCCCCCCCCTCCCCCATCGTAATATGGTGAGCGGGATAAAAACTACACGTTGCGACATGCCCAAATGTGCCTGTTTTCTTACCATTATATATTGAACCAAGACCATCACAATTATCCTCAATGAACCACAAGTCATGTTCTTCACACAGTGCAGCTATCTCATCAAGATCGTATGGATTCCCAAGAGTATGCGCAAGAAAAATTGCTCGCGTCTTTGGAGTAATAGCTTGTTTTATTTCTTCTATCGAAACATTGTATGTACCAAGTTCAACATCCACAAATACCGGTATTAATCCATGCTGAATAATAGGATTGACGGTTGTTGGGAATCCTGCGGCAACACTAATAACCTCATCGCCCGGTTTGAGACGTTTTTCCTTTAATTTCATTGATGTCAGTGCCGAAAATGCTACTAAATTTGCAGAAGATCCAGAATTTACAAGTACCGCATACTTTACATCGAGCCATTTTGCAATACGTTGTTCAAAAAAATTAGAAAATTTTCCTTCTGTCCACCACCCTTCCATAACTGCTTCTACCATGTTGAGCATTTCATGTTCATCAAACACCTTACCAGACACAGGTACAAAGGATTCACCGGGGATAAAGGGTTTCTCTGGAAATTTCTCTTTGTATGCTTCTGTTACGGCTTGTTTTAGCGCATCATTCATATATATGTATTTCATCAGTGTGGACATATGGTATCAGTTTACACTGTTTAAATCAATTCTAACTATCAAACTGGACCGCTTCTTTATCAATTATATGTATTCTTTCTTCGTACCAACGATATAAATGTTCTATACTTTTTTTAATGTTTGTAAACTCAAATCCTTGTAATTCCTTCATCAACCGACAATTCTCTCCACTATACTCTTTATTCAAACCGTCTTGCTTCACTTGTACTTCAACATTTTTTTGTGAAATATCTTTAATGTAGTTAGCAAGAGTTATAAGATCAATAGACGATCCTGTACACACATTATAGTGTGCATATTCTAATATTTCTTTTTCTAAAAGAATAGCTAAAATCTGTATAAAATCATCAATATACAAATAATCAAACATCACATTTCTTTTTATCAATATAGGAAGATTAAGTAGCACTCGACATATATTATTTGAGATAAATCGAACTCTATAATCTTCATACGGCCCAAATATTCCAAATAGTCGTAGATGTGTTATAAAATCATGTGTTGAAGCAAACTCAGAACATTTCTTTTTATATCGTCCGTACGGATCAATAGGTTCTGCGATCAAAGCATCGTCCTCTTTTGCCATGATGATAGGATACCGTTTATCATACTCAGCTCCTGATCCAAGCACGATCATACGAGAAAAATATTGTTTTGCCACAACAATATTTTGAAACATTGTCATGTTTTTTTCTTCCCAATCACCGGTATCAATACTATTTCGCTTTCCACCAATATTTGCTGCATGAATAACAAAATCCACAGGACATTTCTGCAAATATGTATATACGGCATTACTATCCAACAAATTCAGCTCACTTCGTGAGGGTGCATATATTGTATAGGTGCCACCAAGTTGCTCAATGATATTTCTACCAATGAAACCATTTCCACCTGTCAAAAAAATTGTTTTTGGCTGTCCCATGGTATATTAATTATAAGGTTGCATATCCTGTTCATCACCTTTTTCCTTTTTTTCTTGTTCAGCCACCATATTTTTTTCAACTTCGTTACTATCCAAAAATGGAAACATGTCCTCAAACGGTTTTGAAACAAACTTCCCATCTGGTAACTTTTGAGAACTTGTCCTCGGAACAAGCAATTGATATTCTGGCGTCATGACATCGCATACAACTGGGCCATCATAGTCCAATACTTCTTGAATTTTTTCATCCATACTCTCTACGGAATCAATGCGTACAGCTTTTAAACCGTAGGCGTCAGCGACTTTGACAGAATCAGGGCACCACAACCCACTCTCAGGGTCAGTCCCGATAAAGCGCCCTTCCATATAATTTTTTTGTGTGTGCTTGATAAGCAAGTATCCATTATTGTTGAAAATAAAAATTTTGACTGGAAGCCTATAATGTTTTATGGTAGCAAATTCCTGAATATTCATTTGAAGACTCCCATCTCCTGTAATACAGATTGTTCGTTTTCGATCGTTTGCAGTACATGCCCCGATAACGGCTGCCCAATACCCCATTGAAGAAAGTCCACCTGTCGTGAGATACCGTTGTCCCTGCTTGAGTTTCCAAGCTTGTGCAGCCACATGAAAACAAGAACCTGTATCTACCATAACCATGTCTTTGGCATTCGTAAGTTCTGAAAGCCGTTCAGTGAAATAGTAGGAATTGACTGGCTTTTCTGTTTTATATTCTGGGAGTACAGCTGAATATTTATCTTTCCAAGAACGACACAACGAAACCCATTCTTCTGGAATATCAATCGATGTTTCTGTTTGTAGCTGTCGTATCATTTCCTGCAAAAAATCTTTTGCATCTTGATGAATTTTGACGTGTATCTCTGTCCCAGGTTTGTCCAACTCTTTTTGATCAATATCTACAACGATCTTTTTTGCATTTCTTCCAAAATCTTTTTGGTTATGTCCTACCAAAGAAGTCGCAAGCCGACACCCGATGACAAGCATGACATCTGCATTTTGTGTTGCAAAATTCCCTGCTCGAACACCATATGTTCCTGGTCTACCAACATAGAGTGGATGATTTGTCTCAAGAATATCA
>Ga0210057_1001525_pt1 | contig 34935 bp, 31 predicted proteins | sample CryGeyCG2114_010_2_FD_183968 | JGI IMG/M metagenome (GOLD analysis project Ga0210057, IMG submission 183968) | Groundwater microbial communities from aquifer - Crystal Geyser CG10_big_fil_rev_8/21/14_0.10 (SPAdes) (version 2) | ecosystem: Environmental > Aquatic > Deep subsurface > Groundwater ... | reverse complement strand
CGGTGATTCTGCCCTAAATAAAATTTCATTACCATAAGTGTCTCTGACCTCTTTAACAAGAGTAGGGGGCAGATAAATTCCGTTTCTGAAAAATACCGCATAAGCGTTAGCAAGTTCAAGCATATTTGTTTCTGAAGCGCCGATAACCGTGGGTAAGAGAGGAACCAGTCCGTTGCCATGTTCACTGTACCCCGGACGCCGAAACCATACTTTACCATCAGAATCCTTGATAACTCCGGGTATTCCATGAACGCCCATTTTATTGCTTATCCTTACAACAGAGAGGGGACCGTCCGGAAGGGACATGGCCAAGTTAAGCGTAGCCAGATTTATAGAACGTATTAATCCCGTGGCCAGGTCAATATAGCCATAAGGAACGGGATTATCTTCCCTGAAATTTTGCGGAGCCCAGATTTTTCCATTTGCTCCTCGGCGTCGGAATGAACAGTTGCATATCTTATCAAAAAAATCTTTCTGATAATTCTCCATTGCCGCCGCATAGGTGAACGGCTTGAATCCTGAGCCGGGAGAACGCGAGGCCATAACGCGGTTATACTGGGTTTCATCAAAATTATTACCGCCACTTAAGGCAAGAATATTTCCCGTTGCTACTTCCATTATGACAAACGCCCCATTTATCTTGTTTTCTTCTGCAAGACCCTCATTGATTAACTCAAGGTGTTTTTCAAACTCCCCTGAAGCAATATCCTGTATCTCCTTATTTATTGTCGTATAGATACGGAGCCCCCCGTATTGAGATAGGTCTGATTCGGTATATCCGTTGCTCATCAGGAATTCTTTGACTAATCGATTGGAATATCCATAAGTCGGATCTTTCCAGGGCTTTAGTTGGGCCAACTTTTCATTTGAGATTTCTCCGACTTGTTCCATTTCAAATCGATTAGTTTCATATTCTTCTTCTGTTATGGCAGAAATTTTGAGCATTTGCGCAAGAACAAAATTATATCTGTCTAATTTTACCGCCTGCCGAGCTCCTTCGCTCCTTAGTTTTATTCTGTACTCCTCCTTTAATTTGTCGGCTTCCTCTATCGGAATATCAGGCCGAATCTCTAATCCATTCTGTTCTCTTGAGATAGGATCGTATGTCGTTGAACTCTTATTCAGGGCGGCAAGTATTGCTACTTCGCGTATGGTCGGATTATCTTTCCGTATATCTTTCCCCCAATAGCGATAGTATGCAGCCGCGACACCATTGGCACCGTGGCCAAGGTATATTCGGTTAAGGAAATGCTCAAGAATTTCATCTTTTGAGAATCTCTTTTCAAGCTGTATAGCCAGACGGGCTTCTTTAATCTTTCTCTCGAGAGTGGGAGTTCTTTCATGGAAGTCCGAAACAACATCCGCATATTCCAATCTGGCCAATTGCTGGGTAATTGTGCTTGCTCCTCCGGATCTTTTCCAAATATTTAATCCATATTTCCGAGAAATATTACCAAATCCGGCCGATATAATGGCAGTCATATCAATACCTCGATGTTCGTAAAATCTTTTGTCTTCTGTGGCAATAAAGGCATCTTTCATTAACTTAGGGACCTCATCTATCCGAACAACATCTCTTATCTCATAAAATATCATGCCTATTTTCTCATTATTATTCCCATAGATATATGAAGCTTTTCTGAAATTAGAAAATCGGAGGCGTTCAAGATCTAATGGCGCGCCCAAGTCGTCGGTTAGACAACCGCTCCAGCTATGAATGGGAATACAACCTGCATACTTGAACATATACCAATAACCCGCGCTTATGACAGCGATTGAGAGCGATAAAGCGGATAAAGAGAAGATGAAAACATACTTAACGAACTTCTTATAACCCGAGCTTATGACAGCAATTGAGAGCGATAAAGCAGATGAAAAGAAGACGGAAACATGCTTAGCGAACTTTAAAAGTTCAGGTCTTAATTTAAACACCAAGACCCGGTATTTTTCCCTTAAGTCATCGGGGAAAACATACTTAACGAACTTCCTATACCCCACGCTTATGACAGCAGTTAAGAGCCATAAGGCGGATAAAAAGAAGGTGGAAACGTGTCTGGCGAACTTTAAAATCTTAGGTCTCAATTCAAGCATCAAGATCTGATATTTTCCTTTTAAGTTCTTGAGAATAGACCAAAGCAATTCCTGTAACTCCTTATACTTAGGCCAGAGCAACTTCACTTGCTACTCCTTTTTGTTAAGGTGCGCTTAGACGATATTGTTGCACCAATTTTAGCAACTGGCAAATACAAATAAATACTGAGGACTCGGCAGGGCAAAACGACTAAAATTCCCAATAAGCGGGGATTTTAAATATTTTACGAAACGGATAAAAGATGTTAAAATGATGAGTGCTTTATTTAAATCCCTCCGTAGCTTAATGGATAAAGCAGGACTCTTCCGCAATTCAGATTTTCAGCCGATTTTCGTAGAAATGTTCTATAATAAAAACGATGCTCAAAGAAGAGAGGGATATTTAAAAAGTTCTAAGGGTAAATTTACACTGAAAGCAATGTTGAAAGAAACAGTTAAAAATAACATCTCCCCGTAGTTCAATGGATAGAACACTAGCCTTCTAAGCTGGATATGTAGGTTCGATTCCTACCGGGGAGACACTTTAGAAAATTGAAGCGTGGCCGCGAGAGCAAGCAGAATGTGTGCATAAAATCGCAGATAGTGGTATTATCATCTTAGTTCTGGATACAATGAAGAGGTAGGATTCGAGTGGGAAGAAAAAAGGGCGCCGAAGAAATCGGCATAAAATCAGAGAAAAAAGTCCACCGCGCTCTTGATATTTTACGCCATAATTGGGGCGAGGTTGTAAGATTTATCCACGCTGAAAAAGACGGCGACCTTGACCGAGGGCATGTTGATTTTCTTATCTTTCTCCGCTCCAATCTCTCGTTGGCATTGCAAGTCAAGTCCTCGCGCTGGCGCGCGAAGATCCATTTGAAAAAGTACCCTTATATCAGGGGTGTCATATGGATAAGAGAGCGAGACAGGCCGCGTGAAATAGCAGAACGAATCAAAAAAATCATCCTCCTGTATTATAAAAGAATAAAAAGATCAGTTAATTAACTCCGCTATGGCGGAGTATTTGTTCAATCTTGTTACTGGTGTATGATTATTAGAGAAAACGTTAGGGCAATAATCGGAGCGTAGTGTAACGGTAGCACGAGACGTTTGGGACGTTTTAGTCCGAGTTCGAATCTCGGCGCTCCGACAGAGTTCCCCAGGAGTGGGGATGTCCACACTCCGAGAACATAATTATGTCAAAAGAAAAAACAGCTAAAGAGGTCTATGAAAGTGATTTACAATAACCTAGTTTTATAGTAAAATATATTAGTTTTATGGAGCCTATGGTGTAGTGGTTAACACAGCAGTTTGTGGAACTGCGGTCGAGAGTTCAATTCTCTCTAGGCTCCCAATAATTAAATCAACCCCATCATTAATGACGGAGTTGATTTAATTTGAGCTAGAGCAAGCAAACTGCTTTGCTTGCGTAGAGAATTGAAAGGCGGAACGATATTTTTCTTGCAATTGGCAAGAACAATCGTGAGCCGGGGTCGCGACAGAGTTCTCAAGGAGTGGCCTTGAGAGCACACTCCGAGAACCAAATTTTTGGAAAAAAATTTGAGTTGTGACTAATTCTCTCTAGGCTCCCCAAGTAGAGTTGTCTCAATTTTCCTCGTACGAGGAAAATTGAGACAACTAAAAACCGCGTAAGCGGTTGGAACTAAAACTTGTGCTCCTTTCTGTTCCCGAATCGGGTTAGCCAGGCGTTGTGCCGTATACGTTGTTTTTCTTCGTTAGCAAATTGGAAATGCTCCATCAGCGTGATCATGTAAAAGACAATCCAATCCGCAGTAGGGAACCGGCATAATCACCCTCTTTGTCAAAAAACCATTAGATGCTATACTATCATATATGTTAATGGAATTCTACGGTAAGGAGTGTGGCCACTGCAAAAAGATGGATTCGCTTATGGACAAGCTCGAACAGGAGCTCGGCATTAAGGTTCAGCGAATGGAAATATGGCACGACGAAACAAACGAGAAAAAGTTTGTCGATGAAGCCCGAGGTATCTGTCAAGGTGTGCCATTCTTTGTAAACACCGAAACGCAGAAAACCATCTGCGGTGAGGCGTCGTATGGGGAACTTAAAGCATGGGCGGTAGAAAAGAAATAGAGATATTTAGAAATGAAGAAATTAAAATATGCGCGATTGTTGTAATTTGTGGTCTGAAGATTATTATACAAGGAGTTTTTAGCTCGTTACTAATCAACGAAAAGAGGAAGAAGTGTCATGACTGTCTTCATCTTTTTCATAATTCTCCAGATCGCCGACGGATTCTTTACCCTTCACGGAGTTAACGCGGTTGGCATAGATGGGTACGAGAGCAACACATTGATTGCCTATACGATGTATAAGTTTGGGATTGGCAACTCTCTTCTAGTATTTAAGGTAACAGGAATTTTGTTGGGATACGCTTTGTATAAATTAAAGAGATTTTCCGCTCTTTGGTTCGTGTCTGGTGTTTATTTCTTAAACTTCTTGGAGCAAATCGTTTTCTTTATTGAATACCGCGGCTGACTCCAGCCGCTTTTTGTTTGACACATTTTTGTCGATATGATACTAAATTACTAACTAGCCCACTGAAAATCAGGAGATATTAATGTCGAGCGAATATCCGTTGAAGCATACGCGACTGGAACAGTTGCACCAAGCGGGATTCAATGTTGCGGACTTCATTTGTTTTCCACCTCACACCTTAAGGACTCGCGAGGAAGAGTTGGAAGCATTTCTTACCAAGCATGGCACGATTTCATGCCGCCATTTTCATGAACTTGAAAAAGTTCATTTCAAATGCCCTGTTGAGTATGACCTTACTGACTTCGATTTTATTTTGGCCTTTTGTCTCGCAAACAACGAAGGTAACAATAAGGAAAAAACTGCTTTTTACACTCTGTGCAATGAAGCAATCAATGTGAATGAATCCATTTGTGCGGGCAATATCTTGGTATTGAACGAACAAGCCGTCTGGGTTGAATATTTTTACGGACCCGGAACACCAAGAGACCTTGAATCCAAGGGGCCCGATAGGATGAAAACTTATGGAAAAGTCCAGGGTCAGCCAGCTGAAGGCGAAAAACCACCGGACAAAGTTCTGCAGATGGTTTTGGACGCAAGAAAATTCAGGGCATTAGAAAATAAGGCCTACATTCTGGAATTCTCGCTATATCCGTATCCCATCGGTCGCAACCAGACCAATATTATCTGCTGGGAATGGCGCTGGGGTTGGTTGCATTATCAGATGCAAGCCAACAGGTTCCTTCTTGACCAGCTCAAGAAAGCGAATGAACGCAACGCCGAACTAACTGGCGAAGTGGAACAACTGCGTTCACGGTTTGCGGACGTCAGTTATGAACAAGACCAGACGCATGATCTAGTGAGAGGGGGGCAATAGCCCCCCCTTTTTTTATTACTTTTTTTCTGTTAAATTAGCTAGATGTCTCACAGCGAGATTCGTAAAAAATTGCACACGAATTAAGATGAACCACCAAGAAATTAGAAGAAGATTTTTAAAATTCTTCGAGGAGAGGGGGCACAAGATAGTACCGTCTTCTTCTTTGCTACCCAATGATCCGTCGGTGCTTTTCACTACGGCCGGAATGCAACAGTTCAAGCCGTATTTTTTGGGTGAGGCTGATCCAGTCAAGGTCTTTGGCGGAAAAAGAGCCGCCTCAATCCAAAAAGCTATGCGAACTTCGGATATAGATGAAGTCGGAGACAAGTCGCATTTAACTTTCTTTGAGATGCTCGGCCATTTTTCATTCGGTGATTACTTTAAAAAAGAGACGATAGAATGGACTTACGAGTTCCTTACAGAAGAGCTAAGAATTTCTAAAGACAGGATCTCTGCCACCGTTTTTGCGGGCGACCCTTCGACTTATTCAGGGCAAGTGATTCCATTTGATAAAGAGTCATATGATGCCTGGGCGCAGCTTATCCCGCAGGAGAAGATCAAGAAAGGACCAAGAGAAGATAATGTATGGGGGCCGGCCGGTCCGGAAGGACCGTGCGGAGCGGCAAATGAGGTATATGTGGATGACCTCGAAGTCGCAACTTTAGTGTTTATGGAGTATCAATGCGATAAAAACGGCAACTTAACGCTTCTGTCGCAAAAGGGCGTTGATGTCGGCTGGGGGTTCGAGAGAATCATTCAGATAGTTCAGGGCAAAGAGAGCGTTTTTGACATTGATTTGCTGAATCCAATCATAAAACTTGTACCGATGGAGTTGGATGATCGGGTCAAAAGGATCGTTGCCGACCACTCCCGGGCAATCGTATTTCTTATCACCGACGGAATTAGGCCGTCAAACAAAGAACAGGGCTACGTCTTGCGCCGATTAATGCGCAGAGTGATAACTTATTTTTACACCACTCAATCCGCCCCACCTGTGGATAACCGACATTCAATGTCGGTTATCCACAGGTCTGACATAACAGTAATGCACGATATTTTTGCGAAAATACTGGAGATCTATGGACAATACTATCCGGGACTTAATGCTGATTTGATAATTTACGAATTTGACAAGGAAAAGGAGAAATTTGAAAAAACTTTAGTTCAAGGACTGAAAGAACTGGAGAAAATGTCTTCGGTAAATGCCGAGAATGCTTTTAGATTATATGAGAGTTATGGTTTACCTTTTGAGGTTATTAAAGAATTAGGAAAAGAAAAAACGTTAGAGCTTTCTCGTGAAGGATTTGACGAAGAATTTAGAAAACACCAAGAAATATCCCGCGCCGGAGCAGAGAAGAAGTTCGGCGGGCATGGAATGATAACCGAAGGAGATTTGACCGCTTCAAATAAAGAAGAAATGGTTATAAAGACACGCCTTCACACCGCCACCCATTTACTTCACGCATCGTTGAGGAAAATACTCGGTGATAATGTCAGACAGCAGGGCTCGGACATAACTCCTGAAAGGTTGAGATTTGATTTTACTTTTTCGCGTAAGTTAACTCCCGAGGAACTCAAGCAAGTTGAGGATACGGTCAACGAAGCGATAAAAAAAGAATTGCCGGTTACCAAAACAGAGATGTCCTACGAAGACGCTCTCAAATCCGGCGCTTTGGCGTTTTTCAAACAAAAATACCCGGAAAAGGTGAGTGTATATACAATTGGCCCGAACAACTCATCGGGAAAAGACGATGAGGTGTTCAGCCGAGAACTCTGCGGAGGACCTCATGTCGCAAATACCAGCGAAATAGGGAAGTTCAAGATAATCAAAGAGGAGTCAATTTCCGCCGGAGTGCGTAGAATTAGAGCAGTAATAGAAAAATAAACAATCTTGACTCTCTTTATCAATTTGATACTATAAAACTATGAATACGGTTACTATACCCAAAGAATTAGCTAATAGAGATGATCTTGTGGTAATTCCTCGCAAAGAATATGAGGCGCTTTTGGAACTTACAAAAATTAGTGAGTTTGTGCCGACTGCGATTGAAAAAAAAGCCCTTATTCAGGCACGAAGAAACAGAAAAGCGGGAAAATATCTCACCATCAATGAGCTTCGAGAAAAACTGGGGTTTACAAATTGATCCGACTATATATAAGTTTTTGAAAAAGATACCTCGGCCCGACGCCGAGCGTATTTTTGTCGCTATCGAATCATTACCCAATGACCCCTTTTCTGGCGATATTCAGAAAATGAAAGGAGAAAAGAGTGTCTGGCGAAGAAGAATCGGCGCGTTTCGTATTTTCTACGAACTGATTTATACTGAAAAAATTATTCACATTACCGGTGTAAAACGAAGAGGGTCAAAAACGTATTGAATAATTGGCAAAAACTAGATAAACCATTCTTCGTCTTGGCTCCAATGGCAAACGTGACTGATTGGGCATTCAGAAAGATTGTGGCCAAGTGCGGGCGACCCGATGTTTTTTATACGGAATTTTTGTCTTGCGACGGAATTGTTTATGACAAGACGCGGTTTGAAAAAGAATTATATTTTGAAAAATCCGAGAAACCGATTGTCGTTCAGTTCTTCGGTTCAAAGCCGGAGAATTTCTATAAATGCGCTCAACTGGCGGTGGAGCTTGGTTTTGATGGAATTGATATAAATATGGGATGTCCCGACAGAAGTATTGAGAAGCAGGGAGCGGGCGCGGCGTTAATAAAGAATCCTAAACTTGCGCAAGAGATAATAAAGGAGACAAAACGCGGCGCCCGTTCGACAAGCTCAGGGCAAGCCGATTTACCTGTATCTATAAAAACACGGCTTGGTTATAACAAAATAGAAACGAAGGAGTGGGTTTCAACTTTATTGGAAATGGAACCCGCCGCTATTATAATGCATGGTCGGACGAGGAAAGAAATGTCGTCTGTGCCTGCTCATTGGGATGAAATAGGCAAAGCGGCAGAAATAACAAAAGATACTAAAACATTAATAATCGGCAACGGCGATGTCGTTGATTTAAATGATGCAAAGAAAAAGGCCAAAGAATATAATCTAGACGGCATTATGGTTGGCAGAGGAATATTTGCTAATCCATGGTTTTTTAACGAAAAGGTTGATATCAAAGAGATTAAACCTGAACAAAGGATTGATTTACTAAGAGAACATTTAGATAACTTTGAAAAATTATGGGGTTCTAGTGGCAGCCCCGCACCAGAGCAAGCACGGTGCGGGGCGCGATTCGATACGATGAAAAAGTTTTTTAAAGTTTATATATCTAATTGGGACGGAGCCAAAGAATTAAGAGCTAAATTGATGATAACTAAAAATAAACGAGAGGTTGTTGATATTTTACAGAATGAATTGTGATATATTTAATGTCGGATGGTAGATAGTAGAAAGTAGAGGGTGGGAAGCGGTTTAATGAACTACATTCCACATTCTACGTTCCACATTTAAAAGTGGGAGCGACAAAGATAATCAATGTCCTAAAAGACGATAAGTTCGACGAACTTTTAGATATCGTCAAAGAAACCGACGCTTCGGAAGTAGTGTTTGTGTTGCCTAAACAAGCCAGAGCGTTCAAATTAGAAGGACATTTTGTGGTACTGGCGGATGAAGCCAAGGACTCGAACAAATCAATCTCTTTTCTGTGTTCAAATCCGGAAATTAACGAACTGGCAAAGAAATATAAATTTGATGTCTTATCAACTAATCCGAAGAAGCCGGTAGTCGCTATTTCTGCTGTTGCTAAAAACGACGACACTGATGACGGCATGGAGGACGAAGAGATAGAAAAAGAAAAGGAGGAACATGACGAACCCGCCTCCACTGCTCTGCGAAGTAGTTCGCTACGCAGCACGAGCGTCGAGGATTATGATGAGGCGAAGGAAGAAAAAGAATACAAGGAAGAAGAGGAAGAATCCGAGGCGTTGGAAGAAGAACCTCCTTATGGCACGGAATTAGATGAGTCGGGCAATCCTATCTATGACGAGGACGAAGAGAATAAAATAGGAGAAGTCGTTGTTGCTTCAGCTAAGACCCGTGGGATGAGCGATGTGGTTAGGCCAAGTATCGGCAAAAATATTAAAGTTGCCCAGAAAGACAAAAGGCCGGTCAAAATAGAAACTCGCATCGAAAAGGAAGATATCCAAAGTGTTTGGGGCAGAGGAACAACGGACAATATTTGGGCCGACATAGATAAACCACATGTCCCTAAACAGCCATTTTTTAAAAAAGGAGTCCTTGGTTTTAGTTCCAAAAATTTCCCCAAAAAAGGGCTCATTGCTTTGTCCGTTTCATCACTTCTTATATTAGTTATCGTTATTTTTATGACCGTCGGCAACGCCAAAATAGAGATAAGACCGAAGTCGCAAGAACTTGGTACGCAGTTCAAAGTCACTATGTCGCCGAATTTTTCTTCGGTAGATAATTCGTTCAATCGCATTCCCGGACAGCTTTTCACTATCAACAAATCCGCATCCAACGAATTCAGCGCCACGGCGGAAAAAGACGCCGTCCAGAAGTCCAGAGGAACCATAACCATATATAATGAGTACAGTACCTCGCCTCAACCGCTTGTCGCCACTACCCGGTTCGAATATCTTCAAGACGGTAAGCCATCGGGGTTTGTTTTCAGAACTCTACAATCGGTCACCGTTCCAGGTATGAAAGTTGAAAACGGCGTGGTTACGCCCGGCAAGATTAATGTAGAAGTCATCGCGGATAAAGCAGGGCAAGATCATAATGTTTCTAGTGGTAATTTTGGTATTGTGACTTGGCGAGAGAGAGGCGATACAGAAAGGTACGAGAATATATACGGCAGGTCAACTGTCGCAATGCGCGGTGGAATACTCGGTAAAGCGAAAGTCGTTTCTGAATTTGACTATAACAACGCCAAAGATCAGCTCACCGAAAAAGTTAACAACGATGTAAGCGAGTCATTGAGCGCGCAGTCAGCCGGCTTGGAACTACTTACCAATATAGAATCCAAAATTGACTCTGTAGAATCCACGGCCAAAGTAGATGATGCCGCCGAGAAATTTACAATGACGGTAAACGGCTCTATAACGACCGTCGGTTTTAGGAAGGAGGACCTGTTGTCGCTGATATCCAATCATATTGACAGGACCAGTGACTTGATGCTGGTGCCTGACAAACTGGAACTTTCATACAAAGACGCGGTCATAAATCCGGATAACAATAACCTCGAGGTGGTAGTTGTCATAGGCGGCCGGGGCTATGCCAGGATAGACCAAGCGGATATCACAGCTAATCTGATGGGTAAGAATGAAATTCAGATTAAGGACTATCTCGGCTCTATTAAAAACATTGATTCGGCCAAAGTTACTCTCTCACCGTTCTGGGTAAAAAAGATTCCTAAAAATAAGTCAGGCATAGAGATTTTGCTAACTTATTAGTATTAATTAATAGCGTTTTTCTTGTGGGTTTGACATTAAGCTCGGGTTTTGTTAACGTAATACAGTCATTTTGAGCAACATAGATAAACAAAAAATAGATGGCCAAGTCATAGAGGCATTGCCTAATACCACCTTTAAGATTGTACTAAATGATGGCAAGGAAATATTGGCGTATCTTTCCGGCAAAATGCGTCTGCATCACATCAAAGTTATGCTTGGTGACAGAGTGACCCTTGAGTTAAGTCCTGACGGTGATAAAGGCCGTATTGTTAGAAGACTCTAACAATCGCAGACACACGCGGACTAACGCAGAATTTTTTCAGCGTAAGTCAGCGGTGAGCGTAGCGAACAATGAAAGTAAGAGCTTCTGTAAAAAAAATGTGTACAAACTGTAAATTAGTAAGGCGAAAAGGTCGCCTCTATTGTTTGTGTAAGAATCCCAAGCATAAACAACGCCAGGGATAGTACCGCCGATAAGTCGCTGATAGGTACGCCGATACGACGCTGATGGTCAGCGATTAATCAGCGTAAAAATCAGCGTTAATTCAGCGGTGTGAGCAGCGAACAATGCCAAGAATTAGCGGTTTCGTAATTCCAGATAACAAAAAGATACTATACTCATTGCCATATATGTATGGTATAGGTTTGTCTTCGAGTAAGGTAATACTTAAGACCGCCAGCATAGACGGGAACAAGCTTACAAAAGACCTAACCGTCGAAGAGTTGAACAAGATACAGAATATAATAGAGAAAACATATAAAGTTGAAGGAGACCTCAGAAAAGAAATAGGCCAGAATATCAAGCATTTGAAAGAAGTTGGAACATGGAGAGGTTCAAGACACGCAAAGCGCTTGCCGATTAGAGGCAGGACAAAGACCAATTCCCGAACCACGAGAGGCAATGTCCGAAGAACAATGGGTTCCGGCAGGAAGTCAAGCAACGAAAAAACCTAGTACCGCCGATTGGTCGCTGATAGGAACGCTGATACGACGCTGAACTTTCAGCGATAAATCAGCGTAAAAATCAGCGTTAATTCAGCGGTGTGAGCATAGCGAACGATGGGGCAGAAGAAATTAGTTACAAAAGAGACAAATGAAACCGATCGCGGAGAGGGACCCGTGCAAAGCCGGGTCTACGTAGGCGCGCAGAAGGCCCCTGTTGAGGGTGCAAAGAAAAAGACCTCCAAAAGACAGGTCATCAACGGCGTGGCCCATATTTCTGTCTCGTACAACAACACGATGATAGTGATAACCGACACAAAAGGCGAGGTTCTCGCCTGGTCATCGTCAGGAGCGTTGGGCTTTAAGGGCAATAAGAAATCGACTCCTTACGCCGCGAACTTAGTCGCTAAGAACGTAATTGAAAAAGCAAAAAAATACAATCTGATAAATTTAAAAATAACGGTGAAGGGTGTCGGTCCCGGCCGTGAATCAGCCATCAGGGGATTGGCGGCAAGTGGATTGACTATCACTACGCTAATGGACAAAACCCCGATAGCGCATAATGGCGTTAAATCATCGAAACCCAGACGAGTTTAAAGTTAAAAGTTCATAAAGTTCGTAAAGTTAACTTTAAAAACTTTATAAACTTGATGAACTTTATAAACTAACGTGGCACGATATACTGGTCCAAGAGAAAAAATAGAAAGGCGCTTAGGCGAACGGCTCCATCTCAAAGGGGAGCGTTCAATGTCGCCCAAATCGGCAATAGTCAAGAAGCCCTATCCGCCTGGCATTCACGGCAATAAGAAAGGCAGGAGGCCGAAGAAAGTGTCCGAATACGGCCAACAGCTTAACTCAAAACAGAAAGTCAGGAATACCTACCGAATGCTCGAGAAACAGTTCAAGAACAATATTAAATCAGCCCTTGCTTCCAAGAAAGACCTCTCCGAAGCGATAATGAGCAAGCTCGAGCATCGTCTGGATAACGTCGTTTACCGGCTGGGTATTGCCCAATCACGCGACCAGGCGAGGCAGTTGGTCAATCACGGCCACATATTGGTGAACGGCAAAAAAGTCAGCATCCCGTCATATGAAGTGAAAATAGGGGATGAGATAAAGATCAGAGAAGGCAGCAAAAAATCACCCTTCTTTTCCACACTGGCTCCGCAATGGCTTGCTAAATACGAAACGCCGGCATGGGTAGAGATAGATAAGGTCCAAATAGTAGGGAAGGTTAAAGGCCATCCGACACTGGATGAAAGCGGACTTAACCCGAACGACCTGCAAGCAATTATTGAATATTATTCGCGCTAAAGCACTATAAATATAATGCAAATCTACGAATCTTATGCGAATCTACGAATTGCGAATAATTAATTAACATTCGCGATTAGCATCATTCGCATGAAATTCGCATATTGGCATCGCATCATGATCCAACTACCGGAACAAGTAAAAATATTAAAGAAAGAGGGTAACCGGGCGACGTTTGAAATTTCGCCCCTTATATCCGGCTATGGGGCCACCATCGCTAATCCTTTGAGGCGGGTGCTTCTGTCTAGTTTAGAGGGCGCTGCTGTCACGTCCATAAAGATAAAGGGCGTTGATCATGAATTCACCACCGTTCCCGGCGTCCTGGAGGATATCATTCAAATAATCCTCAATGTTAAAAGGATACGATTTAGGTCTTACTCCGAAGATCCGGTAAAAGTATCTTTGCACGTTAAAGGCGATAAAGAAGTAACCGCCGCTGACATCAAAATCACTTCTGACGTAGAAGTTATTAATTCCGACCAGCACATTGCCACCTTGACCGACAAGAAGGCCAATTTTGAAATGGAATTGGACATCGAAAAAGGCATCGGCTATGTTCCCGTCGAGCAAAGGCAGAAAGATAAACTCGCTATAGGTATGATAGCGATAGATGCTATTTTCTCGCCCGTCAGGATGGTCAATTTCACCGTAGAGAATGTCCGTGTCGGTCAGAGAATTGATTTTAACAAGATAAATATAGATATAGAGACCGACGGTTCAATTGAGCCGGAGGAAGCGTTAAAAAGAGCATCGGAAATTCTGATTAAGCATTTTGAGATCATCGGCTCGGTTGAAATCCCCACCAAAAAGGAAGAGAAAGAGAAGAAGAAGGCGACCAAGAAAAAGAAATAGTGTGATGCAAATCTACGAATCTTATGCGAATCTACTAATTGCGAATAATTAATTAACATTCGCGATTAGCATCATTCGCATGAAATTCGCATATTGGCATAATAGATAGTGCGTCGAGGTAAAAACGTAAAACTTGGTAGAGAGAAAGTCCAGAGACAGGCCTTATACAAATCACTGGCGACAGCTCTTATTGACCATGGCAAAATTAAAACCACATCGACCAAGGCAAAGTCGTTGAGTTCGTTTGTTGACAAGATTATTACCACAGCTAAAAAACAAAATTTGTCTGCTCGGAGAGAATTGGCAAGGACTTTCCCTCCAAAGATAGTGAAGAAACTGGTAGACGAGCTCGCACCCAGGTTTAACGATAAGAAAGGCGGATATACGAGGGTGATTAGATTAGGTCAACGCAAATCAGACGGAGCGGAGATGGCGATAATAGAATGGACATGATACCGCCGATAAGTCGCTGATAGGTACGCCGATACGACGCTGATGGTCAGCGATTAATCAGCGTAGTAATCAGCGTTAACTCAGCGGAAATAAATATGACCAAAGTAGAAATAGACGCAAGTAATCAATCGCTTGGGAGACTAGCGTCTCGCATTGCCGTTTTATTGCGCGGTAAACATCTGCCCACTTACCAGCCAAATGTTCTGCCTGAAGTTGAAGTGAGCGTTAAGAACTTGAAGAAAGTCAAATTCACCGGCAACAAGCTCAAAGGCAAAATATATTACAAGTACTCCGGCTATCACAGTGGAATCACATCAAGAACCTTAGAGCAAAGATGGGAGAAAGACCCGGCCGAGGTCTTAAGGTACAGCGTATTCAGAATGTTGCCCAATAATAAAACAAGGAGTAAAATCATTCACAACTTAAAAGTTGTGGAATAAAATCCAAATCCACGAATGGTATCCAAATGCCCCGAATGGGGAAACAATTATTTGGAGCATTCAGATAAGATTTGTAGATTAGGATTAGGATTATGATCATGCCTAAGAAAACTACAACTGGTTCGACAAAGCTCACCACGAGTAAGAAAACAGTTAAAAAAACGGCTCCGAAAAAGGAAGTTAAGATTAAAGTTCCAAAACAGGTCGCCACAAGCGAACCTCGCCAAGGGCGGGAGGTTATTGAGTTGGAGACGAAAAAAGTCGTCGAGCCAATCGAGATTAAAAAGCCAACTGCCAAAGAAAAATACTACGAAGCGATGGGCGGGAGAAAGGAATCCGTCGCCCGCGTGCGTTTGTATACCAAAAAAGCAACTGACCTGCCTGCCATGCCTGCGCATGCAGGGCAGGCAGGTGTCGCCGGTGAGGACAAAGCTCTTATTACAGTCAACGGCAAGGATTATCGCGAGTACTTCTCTGATGTCGCACTATGGGAAATTGTAGAATCGCCTTTGAAAAAATTGAAATCAACAAACCGTTTCAAAGTGACGGTAGTCGTCCACGGCGGAGGCAAATCAGGTCAAGCCGGCGCTATCAAACACGGCATAGCCCGAACTCTCGTTTATTTTGACCAGAATTTCCGCAAAAAACTCAAAAAATCCGGCTACCTTACCCGCGACCCAAGAGCCAAAGAAAGACGCAAATATGGACTGAAGAAGGCAAGGAAAGCGCCAAGATGGGCAAAGAGATAATTCAGAAGGTTTCGATATTTATACCTCCTCGGGTATCTATTTCTAAAATATTAAAGTAACCGGTATCTAGGATTAGATGGTCGTCACCCCTGAACCAGGCCACCTTTTTTATTTGTATTGAAAATCTGGTAATAAGTTCTTTGTCGCCCTGTTTACGATATGGTTGATAATTAGCGTCATTAAGCCACACGACCCAGACCTCATTTGCTGTCCACCAGACGAGTTTATTTTTATCTTTTGACAGAATAAATCCCTTCACGTTTTCAGCAATTTTTTCAGGATTGCTCTGAGCGTTGTCGAAGAGTTTTTCAGTAGTTATGGAAAGAATTCCTTTTTTAATTACAAATGGTTCAACGGTTGATGTGGGAATGGGCGTAGTGCTTGGTTTCGGCGTAGGAGTCGGGGCTGGGAATATCAAAGCAATTTCATTATCTAATTCTTCCATCCCTTTCTCGTCTCGGGGCAGTAATAATATCTTTGAAAATTCACTCACAAATCCTTCATCCACGGTTACTGACTTTTGCCACGTTGAGTAGTCGTTCTTCTGTACCCTTATGGCATAATCACCCGGCAAGAGCCCTTCTATGCGATAAGAATTATTGAAAAAAGAAGTGTTGCCGAGCAGTTCGTTGTCCAGATAAACATCGGCGCTGATATTAGTTTTGAGGTACACCGCTCCCGTTCTATAAAATCTGGCATCCGAAAAGCTGTATTTATACCCCTGTGCATAAAGGATTATCACATAGCTCAAAACCAAAAAAACCGCCAATGCGGAATAAAAAAGCGCTTGTTTGAATCTTTTAGTCATTCGTTTGATTTTATCACAAAAATAAGGTAATTTCAAGGTGCTATGCAGAAATTTATCGTCAACGGCGGGAAAAAATTAAAAGGCGTTATCGAAGTCAAAGGAGCTAAGAACGATGCTTTGGTTATCTTCGCCGCGTCTCTATTAATTTCAAAGCCGGTGATAGTAAGCAATGTTCCGGAAATTGAGGATACAAAGCGGCTTTTGGAATTGATAGAAAAAATGGGGGGTAAAGTGGAACGGATAAAATACGGCGAATATAAAATTAAAGCAAATAACCTCAAAACCTATCTGATAGACCCCGAGATAGCGAAAAGGATACGGGCATCCATATTGCTTACGGCGCCGTTGTTAGTGCGCCTGGGTAAAGTGAAATTCCCTCACCCTGGCGGATGCGTTATCGGCGAAAGACCGATAGACCAGTTTTTGGACGGCTATAAGAACATGGGAGCGAGAGTGTATAATAAGCGAAGCTTATATGAAATAATTGCCCCTAGATTAAAAGGCACTGAATTTGTCTTCAATAACATTACCGTCACCGGCACAGAGAGCTTAGTAATGGCCGCGACGCTTGCCAAAGGCAGAACCGTACTGAAAAATTGCGCCTGCGAGCCGGAGGTAAAAAGCTTGGCTGATTTCCTGAACAGCTGCGGAGCAAAAATAACGGGAGCGGGCACCCCTTATATTACAATCGTCGGTGTTGATAAATTAAGAGGCGGCGTTCATAGAACTATTCCCGACAGAGTTGAGGCGGGAAGTTTTATGATACTTGCCGCGGCAACGAATAACAAAATTGTCATAAAAAATTGTGAGCCCGGGCACTTGGATTCTTTATTAAGTTCACTGAAAAAAGCGGGGGTTAATTTGAAAGTAAAGAAAAATTGTATCGAAGTTATTCCCTTGCGATTAAATTCCGTAAATATCAAGACGCATGAATACCCCGGCTTCCCGACAGATTTACAAGCGCCGTTCTGTGTGCTATTAACTCAATCAAAAGGAAGTGGGCTTGTACACGAAACGATATACGAAGGACGGTTGATGTGGACGGAGGAGTTAAAAAGAATGGGCGCGAATATTCACATGTACGATCCTCATAGAATCGAGATAAAGGGTCCAACCAAATTACGGGGAAGAGAAATAGAAAGCCCCGATATCAGAGCAGGAATGGGATATCTTATCGCAGCGCTTTGCGCGAAAGGGAGATCAACTATTAATAATGTATACCAAATAGACAGGGGATATGAAAAAATAGAGGAACGATTACGTAAGATAGGAGCAGACATCAAACGAATTTAAAACCGCTGATAAGTCGCTGATAAGTACGCCGATACGACGCTGAACTTTCAGCGATAAATCAGCGTAAAAATCAGCGTTAATTCAGCGGTGTGAGCAGCGAACAATGTCCAAGATTGGTATCGACCTAGGCACAACTAATACCGTCGTATTTACCCCAAAAAAAGGGATTGTTTTAAACGAACCGTCCGTGGTGGCTATTTCTGTTTTGGATAACAAGATAATCTCCGTTGGTAATCTGGCAAAAGAAATGATAGGCCGAACTCCCGACAGTATCATCGTTTCCAAGCCGCTCGTTGATGGAGCAATAGCTGATTATCGGGTCACTGAGGCGATGCTTAAATATTTCATCAAGAAAGCGGGCGGATTTTTGAGTTTTGTTAAACCGGAGGTTCTCATCTCTGTACCAGCCGGCATTACTTCAACTGAAAAAAGAGCAGTTATAGAAGCGGCCTTGAACGCGGGCGCGAAAACGGTATATCTCGTCAAGGAACCGGTCCTCGCGGCCATCGGTGCCAAAATTCCCATCAATAATCCGACGGGTAATATGATATTGAACATCGGCGGCGGGACAACGGAATTGGCCGTAATTTCTCTCGGTGGGATAGTCAGCTGGTCATCAGTCAGAATAGGGGGAAATAAATTAGACCAAGCAATAGTGGAATATGTAAAAAAGAATCATGGTCTGGCAATAGGAGAAAGGACGGCGGAATTAATAAAGATAAATATCGGAAGCGCGGTCACGCAAGCGCAGGAAGATAAAATAAACATAAAAGGAAGAGATTTTGCTACCGGTTACCCCAAAACAGTTGAAATAACTTCAAACGAAATAACAGAGGCCTTGGGCGAACATCTGAGAGAGATAGTCCAGATAATAAAAAGTGTTCTGGAAGTCACACCTCCCGAATTGTGCTCGGATATAATGGACAGAGGAATAATAGTATCCGGCGGTGGAGCTTTACTGAAAAACATTTCTACACTCATTACTCGCGTTACCGGCGTGCCGGCAAGAATCGCCGACGACCCGCTCTTCTGCGTCGCCAGAGGAACGGGGATAGTGTTGTCTAACTTGGATAGTTATAAACGGAATGTGATGGCAAAAAGATAGTCGCTCAACCCCATCCCCATTTGCCGGCTTATTGGTTTTTGTTCTCTTGGCCAGCTTCAACTAACCGTCTTTTAGGAACCAGAATAAATCGGCTCCAGCGGCCGATTTTTCCTCTCCCTCATCCCGATTGCTCCCGCCAAAGGCGGGAGACCAAGCCAATCGGGACTGCGGGGCGTTCCTAAAAGACGGATTAGTCGAAGCCGGCCATATCCGTTGTATCTGCCAAAACATAAGGCGACTTATTTTACTTGTGGGGACAGGGTCTCGCTCCTTGGCGTTTCATTTTTTCCGCGCATTCCATTTCTTCCGCGTTTCCAATAAACGGGACAACCGGCTGTCCCGTTTATTAACTTCACTCCCATATATCATAATATGGGAATTTCACTATGATACATCATAGTATCAAAGTGTTTGTTAAAAATAGAAAAGCCCCGCACCATACGATGCGGGACTGGTCGGGCGCCGACTGGTGCCCGGCCCCACACGGATGAAGCATTGTGTGTTGCTTCTCCATGCGGGGTGAATACCCGCTACTACGCTCGAGCGATTGCTCGCTCCAGTCGGGGATGATGTTCGACAGGCAAGTTGCCGAAGAGCGACTGACTCGCCGTCACAATTGCCTGGCGGTATTGAGGAAACGCTTTCGTCATCCCCCGTACCGAGTAGTAGTGTCCCGTCGTCTTGCCGTCTGTGGTCAGGTAGAACCACAGCTCGGAACGGCCCTCGTTGTAATTGACTTCCACCTCAACCTTGAGCATTCTCACCTCCTTGGCTTACGCCATCATCTCTGGATTACATTGAAATACACCTTAATTATAGCAAATTAGATACACTTTGTCAATATCACCTATTTTCTAAAAAATTGGTATAAATAATTCATGTTGTGCGAAATCCTTGTTTCTTTTTGATTGCATTTTAACGCTACAGCTCGCAACACCTATCGCAATTTTATCACTTGACGAGTCAAGAAAACTTATGAGAGTGGGGTAGGTTTTATCTGAAATCATAGGTCGAGCGCCCAGCTGTAGTTTTTTTAAAACTACAGCTGGGAGGCAAGTCCCGACGCCTTAGCGTCGGGATCCCGATTGGTCTTATCCATAAGAACAATCGGGACGAGGGTTACCTGTGATTTTAGATAATAAAACCTGCCCTATCTTGAAATGAGTTTTTGAAGACGAGGAGTGTGATTAAAATTGCGGTAGGTGTTGCGAGCGACATTTATGAAAATTGCACTTGTCCATGATTGGCTAAACACTCTCGGGGGCGCGGAACGCGTTTTAATTGAACTGCACAAAATTTTCCCTGACGCGCCGATATACACTCTTTTTTATGACAAAAAATTCAAAGACGAGCATCTTCTTAATGCCGAAGTAAGACCAAGTTATCTCCAAAAATTCCCTCTCATAAACAAGCATTACAAGTACGCCGCCTTATTGATGCCCAGCGCTATTGAGTCATTCGATCTCTCGGGTTTTGATGTTGTTATTTCATCATCTGTATTCTTTTCCAAAGGCCTCATCCTAAGACCGAAAACAAGACATATCTGCTATTGCTATAGTCCGACGAGGCAATTGTGGGATTTACATCGGCTTAGAGATTCCATATTTCATATTCCATATTCCATAGCGCAGCATTTGCTTCGGTTGTGGGACAGACAAGCGGCAGACAGAGTAGATGAGTTCGTTGCCATTTCCGAGACAGTCCAGCAGCGGATAAAGAAATATTATGGAAGAAACTCCATTGTTATTTATCCGCCAATTTCTAATTTCAAATTTCTAATTTCTAAACAAATTCAAAATTCAAAATTTCAAATTCCAAACAATTACTATCTAATTGTGAGTCGGTTATACAAACACAAAAATATTGATATTGCCATTGAAGCATTTGCTAAACTTAATTTGCCCTTAGTAATTATCGGCGATGGGCCGGAAAAGAAAAAGCTACAACACTACTGCACTACTGCGCTAAAAGCTAAGAGCATACAATTTTTAGGTTTTGTGCCAGATGAAGAACTTTCATACTACTATCAAAACTGTCGAGCATTCATAATGCCACAGGAAGAGGATTTTGGTTTGACACCGATAGAGGCAATGAGTTTCGGTAAGCCGGTATTGGCTCTCAAAAAAGGTGGCGCACTTGAAACAATGAGAGAGGGAGTAACTGGTGAGTTTTTTAATGATCCAATACCGGAGGATCTAGCCGACGGAGTGAGACGATTGAATGAAAATTACCGTAATTATTGGCCTGACTTGATAAAATCTCACGCCAAACAGTTCTCAACAGAGATATTCCGAAAAAAAATACTAGAATTGACAAATGATAGCCACCTAGCCGACCAGAGAATTAGTACGCCTAGATACCAGGGTCAAACTATTTCTTGACTCAGTGAACGGGAAAGAGGTATTTATCCTGCGAAGTTATCTTTCGGATAACAACGGCATCGCCGAAACTATGGACAAACTAGAACGAGGCGAAGCGAATACACTGCCCTGCGGCAGTCGAATGGGGCAATAGCCCCTTTTTAATTGAAAAAATGGCACATTTTGATAGAGTTAGGAAATGAAAATTAGCATAGTAACTATTAACTATAACGGCTCTGAAGATACTATCAAACTGCTCAAGTCCTTCAAAGAACAATCCCCGCACCAGAGCAAGCACGGTGTGGGACAGGCTGATACTGACTTTGAAATTATAGTAGTTGATAATGCCTCGGAAGAGGCCGATTTTGCCAACCTTCAAACCGGCATAAACCAACTTATCCACAGTTTTCCATTACCGACATTCAATGTCGGTCATTCGCGGGTAAAAGTTGTGAAAAATAGCGAAAATTTGGGGTTTTCAGGGGGCAACAATGTGGGTATTCGTCAGGCGCTCCAGAATGGGGCAAGTTGGGTTGTTTTGCTCAATAATGATACTTGGGTAGAAAGGGACTTTGCGGAGCGTTTCAAGGGCGTTTTGAGCACTAAAACAGGGGTTCTTGGGATACCCCTAATAGAGGGTGACGGGGTGGCTTATTTCGGCAAGGTCCAATGGCTAAAACCCACACTTGTCCATATGACCGACATTCAATGTCGGTCAGTGGATAAGTCGCAAGTTTATGCTATCGGCGGAGCAGTGGCTTTTCATAAAGACGTTTTTGAGAAGATTGGGTTTTTGGATGAGAAATATTTCCTATACTTTGAAGATGCGGACTTCTCTATCCGGGCTAGAAAAGTGGGGTTTGATATTTCCATTGCCGAAAATTTAAATGTGCACCATCACGTATCGTCTTCAACTAAAAAACTCGGCTCGCCCTTGCTCCTACGATACCACTATCGCAACGCTTTGTATTTCAACTTAAAGAACGGCCCGTGGTATGTTAAATTACTTGTCTGGCCGTGGAGCTGGCTAAATTTTTCCAAACAAATTATTAAAATTGTTATAAACAAAGAACCCAAAACTTCCAAAGCGATACTACTTGGCATCATAGATTTTTATTTAGGTAAGTTTGGAAAAATAGAATAAAGTATCAGGTATTAAGTATTAAGGGAAATAAAAAAACATAATACATAATACATAATACATAATACATTGTTACGTATCGGAATTGAGTGCGAAAATTTGGAAGACTCTAAATCGCGTTGGGGGATAGGCAAGATAACTTTGAATCTGCTCAAAGAATTTGCCGATAATCCAGAATGGCAGAAAAAATATAAACTATATTTGTATTTTAAAAGCCGTGTTCCTGATGACGAAGTCCTCAAAAATCCGATATTCGTAAAAAGAGTGCTTGGTGTTCCTTCGTTCAATATCTTCTATCATATCTTGATGCCTCTGCGGGCCATGGTGGACAGGGTAGATTGGATGTTCTTTCCGGCCTATCAATTGCCGCCTTTGTATTTTGGCAAATCTATTGTCGTACTAACGGAAGATGCTTATTACGAGTACAAATACGGCGGTCTACCGTTTCGTTATAAATTAGCTTACAGGATATTTACAAACTGGGCGGCAAAGTTTGCAACAAAAATATTAGCAATTTCCGAGACATCCAAAAAAGAAGTGGCCAGGGTATATAAAATAAACCCCAACAAGATTTTTGTTAACCATTTAGGAATAGACACCGAAAAACACAAAACACAAAACACCCCGGTACCAGAGCACAGCACGGTATGGAGCACGGCAAAACACAAACAAAATTCTAACTTCCTAATTCCTAATTCCTATATCCTATTCGTCGGTCAGATGTTCCCGCGACGACATGCCAGGGAAACAATTTTAGCATTTGAAAAACTTTGCACAGAACATTCCAACATTCTTGAGAATGTAGGAATGTCGGGATTGAAGTTATTTATGGTCGGACCGGATAAATATCCTGAACCAACGATCAATCCACTTGTAGTACAGATTAATAAGCGACTAAACCGAGAGGCGATAATTCACAAAGATTATGTCAAAGATAGTGAGCTTGCCGAACTATATGCCGGAGCAAAGGCGTTGGTTTATGTCTCCGACAGAGAAGCATTCGGTTTACCGCCGATGGAGGCGCTTTCATTTGGCGTTCCGCCGATTGTCATAGATAATGAATTAGGTCACGAACTTTTCGGGGCCCGCCCCGAGGAGACAAAGTCTCTTTTCGGGGATTATACGTTCTATTCAAAAAGTGGCAACGTCGATGATATTACTGATGCGATAAAACAAGCATTAACCGATAAAGAAAAAATAGATAAAATAAAGTCCGGCGGTCCGGAATTCGTGAGGAAGTATAATTGGAAAGATTTTGCCAGCCGTTGGTTTCAAATCATAAATGAGAAATAATTTTCTAAACTGGTTTTTCGCGGTTGAGGTTGTTCTTTTCGGTTTGATAATTACCGGAGTTTTGCTGCGGGAGGTGGCGCTTTATTTAGGCGTGGCTTTGATCGTATATTTTTTGGTAGTCCCGGTTGAGGATTCACTCGTATTTTTTATAAGATCAATTCCTTTGTTTTTGGCAATGCCTCTTACGGTTGATTTTGATAATTTCAATATTTGGAGAATACTCGCCGTAATAATATTTTTGAAATGGGTTACGGCAAAATTTCCAATTTCCAACCCGAAAAGTCCCGTGGGGGACCTCGGGTCACCTTTACGGGATTTTCAATTTTTGGCTAGGCCTTCGGCCGCCATCCCGGCCAGCAAAGCTGGCCTAGGGACAATCAAATCACAATTTTCAAAATTAAAAAATTTACTCAAGCCGAGCATAAGCCCGCCTTTTTTTCTCATTGTTCTTTTGTTCCTTGCCATTTTATCCATAATTCCGGCGCCGGATAAGATTGCGGCTATTAAACGAATTATATATTTCTTAAATTTCGCTATTCTCGGAATAGTTATTTATTATAAATCTGCTGACAAAGAATTCACGAAAAAATTAATTAAAAATTCAATTATTCCCGTCGTTATCGTTGCCGTGGTCGGCTATATTCAAGTCATCTCAACTTATTTCATAGATATTTATCAATTTATGAGAATTTGGGGAGAGGGAATACAGTGCCGCCAATTTGGTGAGCAATGGTGCAACATCGCCGTCCAGCTCGGCAATACTTGGTTCGCGTATTACGGCGAGCAATTGTCGTTGAGAGTTTTCTCGTTGTTTCCTGACTCGCATTCATTCCCGCAATTCGTTCTATTAGGCATGCCCGCATTTTTTTCTGTTTTCGGAATAAGAAAGATGCGGAGCATCAAAACTTATGGGCTTACTAGCTTACTAGCTTACTGGCTATCAGTCGCCCTACTGTTCCTAATCATAATATTAAGCGGGACAAGGGGAATTTGGGCAGCAAGCGTTGGAGTAGTATTACTGGCATCGGGAATTATTCTTTACACAAATAAAATCAAGAAAACCCAAACCGCCCTAAAATTAGCAATTGCTAATTTTAGGGCGGTTGAGTCAGTTAAGGTGGTTAAGGGGATAACCGAATATTTAATTTTATTTTTTGTAATGTTTGCTGTCGCTTTTCCTATATTTTCATCTCCGCAATTTCTTATTGGCAAAAGTGATGATATTTTAAAACAACGTATTAAATCGATCCTTGACTTTGAAGAGACATCCAATGCTCAACGAATAGAGATATGGAAGAAGACGTTGTCGTCAATAAAAGAAAGGCCACTTCTTGGTGTCGGCATTGGCAATTATCCGGTTGTTCTTGGTCAAGATATACGTTTAGCCAAAGCCGGCTCATCGGCGCACAATTTGTATCTCCATATCGCCGCGGAAATGGGAATACTGGCAGGGATAATTTTCATCTGGTTCCTGTGGCTTTTGTTCAAGAGAAATTATGAAATTTTCATCCGCGAAGATGACAAACAACTTAAAACATATCTTGCCGCTACGCTTCTGTTTGTACCGTGGGTTTTGATATATTCTCTGACCGATATTGCAATCTTTGACGAGAGAGCGCTGCTTTTTGCCTTAATTCCCATAGCAATAATTTTTGGAATAAAAAATAGCCCCCGGCTATTTTAATGTCCATTTAACCAAAATCATAATACTCTCTTCATCCGGACAAAACACGGGAGCTAAAATATCCGCGTCATGAAGCTCGCTAAAAATTTTGCTGATAATCGTAAGAGCTGATGTTGATCCAAACCCCTTATCAAAACAGTACGGTTCATTAAACACGATGCCAACTAATTCATAGAGAGTCATCGGCTGATTCCTTAAAAGGTCGGTGATGATTTGGCGTATGGTATTTTTTTCTTCTTCATTGGGTTCCAGAAATTTAGACACCTAAACCTCTGCTTAATCGTGAAGAACATGTTAAGATATTAACGCAGTTTGATTAAATATGTCAAATCCCTTGGTCACAATTAATCTGGTTGTCCTCAACGGCGAAAAATATATTCGTTATTTTTTGGACTCGCTAGAAAAACAGACATCTCCTCATGACAAAATACAGTTGAACATTTTGGATAACGGCTCAAGCGATAATACTAAAAGTATTATCGCAACTTACAACCAACAACTTACAACCAACAACTTTGCCAAGTTTTTTTTGCTGGAAAGCAAAAAAAACTTGGGCATGTGGCCGGGCCAGGAAGAATTGTTGAAATACGCCGATGGTGAATATGTCATAGCCACTGCGGTAGATATAATTCTGGATAAGGACTTTATAAAAAATTCCATTGAGGCGATGGAAAAGGACAAAAAAACAGGAGCACTTCAGGCAAAAATTTATCGCTTTGATTTACAACCGACAACCAACAACCCACAACTTACTAAAACCATAGATACCTTGGGGTTCAAGATTTTTAAATCCAGAAGGGTCGTGAATATTGCTCACGGAGAAAAAGATAGGGGTCAATATGACGAGCAAAAAGAAATTTTTGCGGTTGAAGGAGCAGTGCCGGTATTTCGAAAAGAGGCCCTCGAATCTTGCCGAATCCATATTCCATATTCCATAATCCATAATTCTGAAATCGTTGACCACGACTACTTCTGGTACGGCGATGATCTGGATCTGGCTTGGCGAATGCGACTGTTCGGATGGAAACAGGTCTTTGCACCTAACGTTATCGCCTGGCACGACAGGCAGACGACAAAATCTGTTAAAAAAGGATGGCTGGATTATGTCTTAAGGGTTCCCACGCGCAGACAAATTCCCATAAAGAAACGTCGTCTTGATTGGCGAAATACTCGTTGGACATTAGTCAAAAATGATTATATAATAAACATTCTAAGGGATTTGCCTTGGATAGTTTCAAGAGAAATAGCAGTACTCGGATATGCGATTTTATTTGAACCCGGAGTGCTGAAAGAAATACCAATATTTTTAAAACATCTACCTGATATGTTTCGCAAAAGAAAAGAGATAATGAAACGAGCAGTCGCGACACCCAAAGAAATAAGAAAATGGATCAACTAAACTTTAATTCGGACAATTTTAAAGAGAATAAGGGGCGCACAAGAAATCGCTTTTTTTTAATCATAGGGTTTATCGTTATCGGCTATATCGTTTTCAATACGGCGCTATTAGACAGGAAATTTGAAATCAAAAACGAAACGGCCGAACAGGGAAACGAATTCGATGCGGTGTGGTTTAAGAGGTTTGCAAATTTACTGTTCTTTAATCAAAACCAGGCGGAAGAGATAGACACTGATTACATAATGCCGGAAAAAGAACCGAATCGCCTTGATATTCTTATTCTCGGTATAAGAGGCGAATACGACGACAAAGACGCAGAGGCAGGGGCCTTGCTAACCGACACGATGATGGTCTTCAGCCACGACCAACTTACCAAAAGATCATCTTTGATATCAATACCGCGTGATCTCTACGTAAAAACGGGTTCTACAAAAAATAAAATAAACGCGGCTTATGAATATGGACTTTATCGAAAAGAGGGGACGGATTACGTGAAAAAATTGGTGTCCCAAATAACGGGAGTATATATAGACAATGTAATAGTTGCGGATTTTTCTTCGTTTGAAAAACTAATAGACCAGCTTGGCGGGATAGACATCACACTCGCCAAACCGTTCAAAGAAGAAGGCCAATGGGGATATGCGTTTGAACTGCCGGTCGGCGAGAACCACCTGAACGGGCAGGACGCCTTGTATTATGTCCGGTCGAGATACTCAACCAGTGATTTTGACCGAGCTTTCAGACAGCAACAAGTACTGTTTGCTATAAAAGATAAGTTGACCAAATTGAAAATAATATCCGATCCTATCAAAACCCTATCGGTGATAAATACTCTGAACCAAAATATCAAAACAGACATCAATATCTGGGACGTGAAAGAAGTAATTGATCTTGGAAAAGAAGTGGACACTTCACCGGCTATGTTCAAAAAACAAGTCCTATCCACGGATAACTTGCTTTACCAAACCACTGGACCAAATAACGCGTATATACTACTTCCACAGGGGGATAACTTCGGTCAGATTAAGCAATTGTTTCAAGAAATAATAAAGTAACATAAATCTACGAATGACATGCGAATGCCACGAATAGTTATTTGTAGTATTCGTGTGGATTTGTAGATTAGTGTTATGTTATGACTTCTATTGTTATCATCAACTACAAAAACCCACCGCTGTTAAGATTATGCCTCTCTTCCTTAAAAAGGGTCTTATCCGCTAACTTCAAGCACGAAATATTGGTCGTTGATATTGCCTCCACCCCCGAAACAAGAAATGTGGCCAAAGAATTCCCGGAAGTTAAAATAACGGCATTCAAAGAAAATATCGGCTACACAAAAGGCGTGAACGAGGGTATCAAAACATCATCAGGCGACTATATTCTGATATTGAATCCGGACGTAGTACCAATGGCCAGATCCATAGAAGAACTCACTTCATATCTGGCAACCAATACAAACATGGGCCTTGCGGGACCTCGGCTTTTGAATTTTGACGGTTCGGCGCAAAGTTCCTGCTTCCGGTATTACACTCCTTTGACCATACTTTGCCGCCGCACCCCTTTGGGCCGTACGTCTTTCGGCAAGAAAGTGCTGGCGAGGTTTATGATGACCGACAAAAACCTCAAAGAACCGGTAGAAGTGGACTGGCTGATGGGTTCCGCGATTATGGTTTCATGTAAAGCGGCGGAAAAAGTCGGCTTGCTGGACGAAAAATTCTTTCTGTATATGAGCGATGTTGACTGGGCAAGACGTTTTTGGGAAAATGGTTTTAAGGTCGTTTATTATCCTCACTCCGAAATGTATCATTATCATAAGAGGGAATCGAAAGGACGCTTCGGACTATTTGATGTTTTTATAAATAAACAGAGCAGATTGCATCTGATTGACGCGGTGAGATACTTTAGAAAATACGGAGTTATAAAAAACACAAAACACAGGAACCCCGCCAAAGGTGAGGCTCGCCACAGGCGGCAAAGCACAAATAAAACACAAAACCCAAACTAACAAAAACAAATCCGTTTGTGCTTTCGGACGTCTGTACTTTTGGTCTTTATTTGTGTTTTGTGCATGTCTGGGTTTTGTGCTTTAAGCCACTATGCTAACTATTTCAAAAAAACTTTTTATCCCATTGTTGCTGGCTACTTTGATTGTTGGTTGTGCCAGCGGTATTTTTTTTGAACGCTCCAATGGAGTTGAGTCCAATCCGGTCAAGACGTTAATTAACAGAGAACTTGGCCAGCCCGACCAGGTTGACTTCTCACTGTTTTGGGACACATGGAACTCTCTGCACAATAAATACGTTGACGAAGAAAAATTAGATACCAAAAAACTCCTCTACGGCGCCATACAAGGAATGGTGAACAGCATCGGCGACCCATATACCGTGTTTTTCGAACCACCGGAAAGCAAGAAATTCCAGGAAGAGATATCCGGATCATTTGGCGGAGTTGGCATTGAGATAGGCAAAAGAGAAGGTGTTCTTACTGTTATTGCTCCCATCAAAGACACCCCCGCTTACAAAGCCGGCCTAAAAGCAGGGGACAAGATTTTGCGAGTGGATAACGCGCCAACTGCCGACCTTTCGATTGAAGAAGTAGTAAATTTGATACGAGGTAAAAGGGGTACCCCCGTCGTTCTAACAATATCATCAAACGGAGCTGATACGAGGGACGTGGAGATAATCAGGGACACAATAAAAATCCCGACTATTGAGTGGACGATGTTGGAATCCGAAGGGAAAAAGGTGGCCTATCTTCAAATATTCACTTTCAATCAAAACGTTGATTCCGAATTTCAAAAAGCATCCCAGGAAATATTGAAGTCAGAAGCCGAAAGATTAGTGCTGGACTTACGCAATAACCCGGGCGGACTTCTGGATTCAGCCATAAATATCGCGGGGTGGTTCCTAGACAAAGACCAAATAGTGACCGTGGAAGCGTTCAGAGACGGCTCAAGAAACGAATTCAAAAGCAGAGGTAACGGTTCACTCAAAGTATATCCGACCGTAATTCTGATAAACGGCGGTTCAGCATCGGCTTCGGAAATCGTAGCCGGGGCGTTGCATGACAATAAAGGGATACGGTTAGTTGGAGAGAAGACATTCGGCAAAGGTTCGGTCCAGGAGCTGGAAAAGTATAAAGACGGCTCGTCGCTCAAAATCACAATAGCCAAATGGCTTACGCCTAATGGAATTTCAATTTCCGATACGGGAATTGAACCAGATATGAAGGTTGAACTTCCAAAAGAAGAGATTGAGAAAGGGGAGTTCGAGTTTGAATTAGGCGTTCCGGGCAAAGATCCACAACTAGATAAGGCACTTGATTTACTGAAGTAAATCAAGTAAACTCTAAAAACTATGCGAGTTATATTATTGGAAAACATTAAGAACTTCGGGGGGATAGGGGATGTGAAGAACGTCTCCGACGGCTATGCCAGAAATTTTTTGTTGCCCAGAAAAATGGCAAAACTTGCCACGGATATGGCATTGAAAGAGGTTGATTCGCTGAAGAAGAAACTGGAGACAACGCAAAAACTGGAGAAAGAAGGTGCGGCACAATTAGCCGAGCAATTGAAAGATATCGGGTTGGAATTTACAAGGAAAGCGACCAAGACCGGCAAAATTTACTCGGCCGTTACCAAGGAGGATATAGTCGAAGCGTTGAATGCACAGATCGATCTGGGCATTCAGCCGGAAGCGGTAAATCTAGAAGGACATGAAGGTGGCCATATTAAACAGCTCGGCGAACACCTCATCAAAGTAGAACTCGCGCCGGATGTCACGACCGAGGTTAAAATTAAAATATCCGCAGATAAATAACCACTTCGTTTTTCCGTTATTATTTATGTATCGTACGATACATAAATAATAACGAGTTTTTTGGAGTGGTTTTTATTTATTTTAGGATTCGATAAGTCCTAGTTTGGCGAGGCGGGAGCGGATGGCTCCTTTTTGACGACCTAATGCTACGGCTATTTCTTTTACGGATTGGCCGGCTAGGTAGTGATCGGTTAAATTTTTATCCTCATTTTCATCCCAAGAACGATAAGCGTTAGGATAATTTTTCCGAACATCTTCAACCGAATACACTTTACTCACGAATGGATTACTTTCCGACATTCCAACATTCTCAAGAATGTTGGAATGTTTAATTTTGTTTTCTTTTGGAAATTCACCGCCAGCGGATAAAGTAAAGGCGTTGTATTTAAGTTCCAGATCATCTTCTGATAGCCGAGAAAATTCTGATTCGACTTCGGCCGATTTGCTTCTGAACATACCGTCTTGTTCCGACACCAGCGGATGGACTTTCAACGCGTTTTCGTTATAACCGTTCAAATACAATCCTTCCAGCGTCTTGACTCTGGATAAAGCCACATAGCCCTGACCTTCCACAAAAGCCCCTTTCAAGTCCACGAACGCTTCGTCCAGAGTCGCGCCTTGACTCTTGTGAATCGTCATCGCCCAGGCCAGACGAAGCGGCAGTTGTTCAATTTTAGCGACTGCCTCGCCATTTTCTTCAACTATCCATTCCGCCGGCCCGACTATGATTTTTCTTCCTGCTTGGGTTTTCACTACTGGCAAAACTTCTTCCTCGTCAAACTCGTCTTCATTAAATCCAACAACCGTTCCAATCGTCCCGTTCACATAACCGAGTTCAAAGTTATTTTTAGTGAACATCACAACCGCCCCCTTTTTTAATTTTAATTCTTCGGGGGAAAGACAGCCCTTTTTCAGTTGTTCAACGAATCTTTCGTTGCCTTTGCTTTTCATAACAAAACTTACGGACGAGCCGGGGAGTTTGTTCAGTTCCTCCAAATTTATTTTATCGACGTCAGCGTTGTGAGGGAAAAGTTTGGTAATTTTTTGATTATTTAAAGGTCTGGCCAAACAACGGTCTAGACATTCGTAATGAAAATCCAAAACATCTCCGGAGCGGATAGCAGACAAGAGGCCGACAAGTTCCGAATCGGATTGCCGATGTTGTTCAGTCAAATAGCAAACGACGGGATTGGCCGTTTGCCAAGCTCTGGATTCAAAAGCGAATTGATAAGGCGCTTCGTCCTGACGCCTAACCGGCGGCAACTGGAAAAAGTCGCCGACAAAAATAACCTGCATCCCACCAAAAGGCAATTCCGAGCCCTTGATAACACGGCAGACCGTATCCACAAGATCAAGGAGTAAAGCATCCATCATAGAAATCTCGTCAACTACAAGCACGGTGGTTTTATCAATTTTTTTACCTCTGTATTTGATTATCTTCCTGATATCGGTGTCGCTAAGTTTTTTCTTTATGCCTATCCCGCTCCAGGAATGAAGCGTCATTCCGTTTATATGAGTCGCCGCGATACCGGTAGAAGCGGTGATGGCCGCGTTGATCTTGAGCTGTTTAAGGTAGGGGATATATTGGTTGACCGTATGCGTTTTGCCAGACCCGGGTTCGCCGGTCAGAAAAACATTTCTCCCTGTTTTGAGTATTGAAAGCGCCGTTTCTTGAGTCATCCCAAAATCTTCGCATCAATCTCTTTAAAAATCAAATAATGACTCAATCGATTGAGTCATTTAATTTTTAAACACGTTATCAGATTGGTGGGTTTAGTTAATAACTATATTCACCACTTTTGCCAGCCGTTTTCGGCCGTTGAAAAGTTTCTTTTTCTTAGTGGTGAATTTAACTTTGCCGGCCACAACGGCGTATATGGTGTCATCATGACCGAGACGAACGCCGTCACCGGGGAGAAATTTAGTCCCTCTTTGGCGTATGATAATATTGCCCGATTTTGCCACCTGGCCATCGTGCAACTTAACTCCTAAGTATTTCGGCTGAGAATCTCTACCTAACCGGGTAGACCCAATTGCTTTTGTATGCGCCATATTTTAGTATTGAGTATTAAGTATATAGTATCTAGTATGAAGAAGATTCTATCAAAATTAGGCCACATCGTCAAATCCCGACAGTACGAGGTATTTCTTGGTTCTTGCGTTATTCTTATTTCCGTTATCAGCTACAATCTTGGGCAAATTAATTCGCTAAAGAAAACACCAATCAGCGTCAAAGAATCGACCAACTTAAAAGCAGATATCTTTAACGCAACTACAAATAAAGTCCGACCTCCAACTTCAAACCTCCCACCTCCAAAGTTAGATACTCGCGTTGTCGTCTCAAAGAATTCTGACAAGTATCACTACTCTTGGTGCTCCGGCGGGAAAAGAATAAAACCGGAAAACCAGGTCTGGTTTAATTCGGCCCAAGAAGCAGAAAGCAAAGGCTACGTTCTTGCTGGAAATTGCAATTAATGTTATTATAACACAAGCGAGTGATGAGGTTGTTAGGGGCGCTTAAAGGCGCTTGCACACACTGCCCGACATGTCTTCCTCTTCACTCGCTCCTTTTTTATTACTCATTTTATTACTCAAAATGCAAATTAGAAACATCGCGATAATTGCCCACGTTGACCATGGCAAAACGACCCTTACCGATGCCCTAATGAGGCAAACGGGTATGGTGGAGGAGGGATTCAGTATGGACGTAAACGCGCTTGAGAAAGAGCGCGGTATTACCATTTATGCCAAGAACGCCTCTCTTTTTTATAAAGATACAAAAATAAACATCGTTGACACTCCCGGCCATGCTGACTTCGGCTCCGAGGTAGAACGGGTCTTGAGGTCCATTGACTCCGTACTGCTTATTGTGGACGCCCAGGAGGGACCGATGCCCCAGACCAAATTTGTCTTAAAAAAGTCCCTGGAGCTGGGATTAAAACCAATACTGGTTATAAACAAGATAGACAAGTCGGCCGCCAAGCCCGATGAAACCCACGAAAAAGTTCTGGAACTTTTTATGGACTTGGGTGCCAACAACGAGCAGTTGGATTTTAAAACCATCTATGCCAACGGTAAAGCGGGAATAGCAAAGTTAAAAATGGATGACGAGTCAAAAGATCTTACTCCGCTGTTAGACCTGATCCTTTCCGAAGTACCAGCCGCGCCTTCTGATATTTCAGCTCCGTTGCGCTTTCAGCCATTTAATTTGGGGTATGATAATTTCTTGGGCCGGCTTGGTATCGGCAGAGTTTGGTTCGGGACCATGAAGGTGGGGGATAGTGTATTTATCAAGAAACCAACGGGGGAAACAAGGTCCGGGAAAATAACCAAATTATTTAATTTCCGGGGAATGGAAAGAAAAGAAACCAATGAAGTCGGGGCCGGCGATATCGTTATGCTCGCCGGACTTCCTGATATATACATCGGAGAAACTGTATGCGCATCGCCCGACACAGAGCCCTTATCAGCTATTAGTGTAGATGAGCCAACCATATCTCTTAATTTTCTGGTTAATGATTCTCCGTTTGCTGGAAGAGACGGAAAGTTCGTAACCAATAGACAGTTAAAAGAACGTTTGGAAAGAGAACTAGAAGTAAATATTGGACTAAAAATTGACTTTGCCTCAAATGACCCCGCCCCAAACTTATCCACTGACCGCCATTCAGAAAAGGAGCGGGTTTGGGGCGGGGCAGGTTCTTACAAGGTCTACGGCCGGGGAGAACTCCACATCGCCATCCTGCTTGAAAATATGAGAAGAGAGGGCTACGAGCTTCAGGTCTCACAACCGCAGGTAATTATCAAAGAAATAGATGGTGAGCGCGCCGAACCATTTGAAGAGGCGCTCATTGACGTTCCCGAGGACCTGTCTGGGGTGGTTATACAAAAACTCGGCAAGCGAGCCGGCAAGATGATGAATATGGTGCAACATCACGGCGAAGTTCGCATTACGTTTGAGATACCGACACGCGGCCTTTTGGGCTTCAGGAACGAGTTTATGATAGACACGAAAGGCGAGGGGATACTCGCAAGCCATTTTATCGGTTTCCGCCCTTATGCCGGGGAAATAAAAAAGAGAAGCGTCGGCTCTATGGTCTCTATGGAAACCGGCAAGGCGCTTGGGTTTTCGTTATATAACCTCCAGGACAGAGGCAAGCTATACATCGGACCGACTACCGAGGTCTACGAAGGTATGGTCATCGGCGACGTGTCAAAAGGAAACGATATGTCCGTAAACCCTATCAAGGGTAAAAAATTAACGAACATGCGGGCTTCGGGCTCGGATGAGAACATAATTCTTACCCCTCCGTCTCCCATCACTCTTGAGACCGGCCTAGAAATTATGCAGAGCGATGAATATCTTGAAGTGACTCCAAACCACATTCGCTTGAGAAAAAA
>Ga0210057_1001524_pt1 | contig 34964 bp, 38 predicted proteins | sample CryGeyCG2114_010_2_FD_183968 | JGI IMG/M metagenome (GOLD analysis project Ga0210057, IMG submission 183968) | Groundwater microbial communities from aquifer - Crystal Geyser CG10_big_fil_rev_8/21/14_0.10 (SPAdes) (version 2) | ecosystem: Environmental > Aquatic > Deep subsurface > Groundwater ... | reverse complement strand
GCCTGAATATCTGCCGGAATACGTGAGTGAATTCTGTGTCAGATTTTCCTCACCAGAAATCTTTATTTCACCTAATGATTATTTAATTAAAACGCTTGTTACTTGTTCCATTTGACAGGGTATACCCTTTAAAATTCAATAAAATATAATAAAATTTAAAGGCTGATGTGATAGCCTCTATTTATTTTTTTATGAATATTTATACTCAAATCATCGACGACAAAGCGCTGGCTGAAGAAATAAAATAACCCTTTAAACCTTACAATTCAAAGGGTTGAGATTGACGATCAGAAAATTTATGGTATCATTGGCGATTGAATGAACACCCTGCCAGGAATCACATTGTGTATTTCAGTATCAATTGAGCGACAAAGCACCCACCAATTTGAATCAAGAACAGTAAATAGCGCCAGCCAATAAAGCTGCTTGTTTAATTCAACAAAAAAGATATTTGCCCTGTTGGTTGATAAAACAAGCTCCTCTTCAGTGTTTTCATGTAATTCCATTAATTTATATATGTCCGAAAAATTTACCAATGCTTTTTTCCAGTCCCCTAGCCAGCCACCCAGTTCATTTAATAATGTTTTAATTCTAATCTTCTCGTTTATTATGGCATAACTCAGTAAATTAATCTGCTTAGTTCTTGGGAGTTCCACTAAATCGTTAAACTGCAAATCTGATGGTTTGATGACAACGAAGATTTTAATTTTATTTCTTATAATCTGGTTTTTTTTAAATTTATCACCAACATAAAAAGATTCTTGCTCCTGGGGGATGGTAATACGCTTAATAAGTCTCAAACAACTTTCTATGCTGGGCATTTTATTAAATGTTTGGAGAAGCCGCGAAACAAGCAAGTCGTCGCTACAGTTCAACCAGGCAGATATTATTTGAGGATCAATATCGTTAGGGAACAGACTGGAAATTTTAGAAATCAAGACTTGTCTCGTTAATTTTGATTCCTGTATTTTGTTGTCTAACATAATAATACCTTCTTTCTTATTATTTTTAAGTACTATTTTATTTTCATATCATATATTATTTTATCTACTTTGTCAATAACTTTTATTGATACCATGAATATTTATAATAATTCCTAGTTATTAATGACTTTTAAAAAATAATGAATGCTGTATATTTTGTTAAGTGGACAGAAATCCCAGATTCTTTCGTCCCGCTACGCGGGACTCAGAATGACGGGTGGGATTTCTGGGTTGCTTGTTCAATTCAGAATAAAATTAATTCTTATCTAATTAATTATATGGAAAATAAAACTCAAATCATCGACGGCAAAGCGCTGGCGGAAGAAATTAAACAACAACTGCGCCAAGAAATAACCGAAAAAAACATCAAGCCTGGCTTGGCTGTGGTTTTGGTTGGCGATGATCCGGCTTCGCAAATTTATCTCAAAATCAAAAAGAAAGCTTGCGAACAAATTGGCTTTGATTTTCACAGCTATATCCTAGACAAAAATACCGATGACGAGGAAGTTATTAATACCATTGAATTTTTAAACAATGATCCGCACATTGACGGCTTGATTGTCCAGTTGCCGCTGCCGAAAAATTTTAATACTGACAAAATTCTCCGATCAATTTCTCCCGACAAAGACGCTGACTGCCTAAATCCAATTAATGTTAATAAAATTTTAAACAATGAAACCGCAGTCGTCTCCCCTTTAGTCCAAGGGGTAATAAATTTATTAGAAGCCACCGGCGAAAAATTGGCAGGTAAAAAAGCTTGTTTGGTTTTGAAAAATGATATTCTTAACAAAACCCTTGGTCATCTGCTAAAACAAAAGAAGATTAAGACCGAATTAATAAAGCCCGATGCCAAAAACCTTTCTGAGCAAACAAAAAAAGCCGACATTTTGATAACGGCTGTTGGCCAGCCATTTTTTATAAAAAAAGAAATGGTCAAGGAAGGTGCCATTTTAATTGATATTGGAACTAATAAACTTGATGACAATGTTATTGTCGGGGACGTTGATTATTCCGAAGTTTTTCCGCTTTGTTCGCATATCACGCCGGTGCCCGGCGGCGTCGGACCGATGACTGTGGCTATGCTTCTAAGTAATGTTTTATCACTCCATCGCCAAAAAATATAAAAACCTAACAACCCTTAATTAATACTCCTAATAAAAGACCATCCGCGATAATACTAATGGTTTTTATTATTTACTGATCAGAGATAATTTTTTTATAATAAATTAAAAATTTAAAAAGTTGAAAAGAAAAAAGTGGGGGTTTGGGGGCAGCAAGTGTTTGAGCGTCATCTTAGAACAGGAAAAAGTTAATCAAAGCTGAGAGCGAGTTTTTGCTGCCCCCAAAAGTTTTTGGTACTTTTTGATTACAAAAAGTACATAAAAGTAACAAAAAAACAGTTTTTCAACTGTGTATTTTTAATTAATAAATTCTAATAACATTACCTGCCAAATCCAACTCCACAAAATGATGCTTTTCGCCATTTAAATAAGCGCTGCATTGATTTTCTGGCAAATCATCTACTGATTGTCTGGGGTTATGGACGATGTCTGCTACCCAGTCAGTTATAAGATCGTTTGATAAACAAGGCCCGTTGCTCAAATCTGTCTCTGCTATTATTGCTTGTTGGTATAAATTTTTAGCTTGAACAATTGCTAAGTCCCTGTCGGCTTGCATTTTTTTATTAACCGCATCAACACCGGTTACGGCATTAGTAAACTCCTGACCGGTTTTTTGACAACCACAAAGCATAACGCTTAATAAAATAAAAAATATAGTAAAATAATTATTCTTCATCGATTTTTGATGTAGTTATTAATCAGTAACCAAAAACACTTCGTCTTTTTCTCTGACCGGTTGAATCGTTTTTATGCCCACCGAATCACCAGCGTCAGCTTCCGAAACCTCTTCGTGATCAATCTGTAAAGAGTCAACCACTTGTTCGAAATCCGTGGTCTGACCTTTAATATGAATTTTGTCATTTATCTTCAATTCATCCAAAAGATCGATGATACCGACACCAATATTGTTGTAATAATGGAGGATTTTGCCAATTAATTTTTCTTGCATTTTATCACCCCCTTTCGTTCTCAAGATCACACAAATTGGACCTTAGAACAATTTTTTTTGCCAATTGGACATTTGGCCAACGCTTTTTACATTAAATATTTTGGCAATATCAAATATTCTTAATTCTTTTTTTAGATGGCAGAAAGCGTGGACCTTGTTGCCTTTAATAAATCTGATATCAATCTCTCTGGGTTGTCTCTGACCATCTTTTATATAAGTTATTTCTGTCTTCTCACCAGCTGCCAGAGCTTTTTTTAATTTTTGTTCAATTGTCTCTGCTTGTCCCCAGCGAATTTTTATATCTTCCAGTTTACCATTGTTTTCATACCATAATTTTCCATGCTGCTGTCCATATTCATAGACATCTTTAGTTATTCTAACATCGTCCAGACAATATTTTTCCAGAGCTTGCCAGTTGCCGGATTTATAATATGCCAGAGCGTCTAAACCACTGCCACTTTTACCCTCTTCCAGTGTTATCTGGGCCAGTGAATCCAATTTCAAACGACGCCCCAGCGAATAATAAACTTCCTCCAAAATATCTAATGTCGGTAATTTATTCAATTTGAAACGGTAATAAGGCTGGAGTACGGCATAATCAAAGCTTTTGATATTAAAACCAATAACTAAGGATGCTTCTTTAAGCCAAGTTTCAAGTTCTTTAAACTCATTTTCACGGAAAGCCCGATATTTATCACGGTCATAAGAATAAACTCCGACCAAGGATACCTCCAACAAGTGACTATTGTGCTGACCACCAACTTCGTCAAAAGATTTTTTGGTTTCCAAATCTAAAACTAATTTATCTGACATGAATCTAATTGATTATTCTGTTATTAATTTAAAACTATCTAGCATTTTGAAAAAATTCATCAGGGTATCGTCAGCTGGGAAAAAGGTCAGGCTCCAAATGCGATAAATTCGATTATTATATAAAGTTGCAAAATTATAACCAACGCCCAGACCACCAGAAGTGTACATTACTCCCTCCAAATCGTTTAAAGTATAACTGTCATTGTAGAGTAAATTACTACCTGCCAAAGATTCTTTCTGGATATCAAACCATTCACTTAGACTGTTTTGATTTTCAATCACACTTACAGCTATATAAGGTCTTTCAATTTGTTGACCGGCATATTTCTGATCCTCAAAAATTATTTGCCAGACATCTGAAACCATCGGCACCTCTCCCTCGCTATAAATGTGCCAACTATCAGGAAACTCTATCTGAAAACCTTTTTCTGTATTTTGGTAAATTTGCCACCCTAAGTTAGCTGGCACTTGAACTGCTTCTTCATTAGTTTCACTGTTAGTATTATTTAAATTACTGGCAACTTCTTGTTTTGGAAAATGAAAACTGGCTAACATGGTCTCAAAAACATCCTCATACTGTTTGGCTGTATAACCCTCGGTTAACATATTAAAAACATACATATTCCCCTCATGTTTAACTAAGACTGTATAATTTACATCCAAAGGGCTGGCATCTGGCTCAACAATAGTTTTCTTAACCGCTGGCTGGTTATCTATCAAAATATTTTTACTTCCTTGGACATAGTCCGAATCCTCTCCTTCCTGATAAAGAGCCTGCCACCAATCTTCCATGGATAAATCCAAGGGGTTGGCTACTAACTGAATTTCAAAATTGGCCTTTTTGGTAGGCTTGATTGACTGAGTTAAATCATATGAACTAATCAACAAATCACTGCCTGACTCGCGGGAATACCAGCTGGTGGGTATATCTATTTGATAGCCAATCTGATCATGAACTATTGTTTGCCAGGAAGTTTCCTGCTGGTTATTTACATTGTTCAAAAAATTAAGGTTGGCATTATTATCCAGGTCTGAATTAACCTGTTTCATGAAATAACTAAAGCCCAGGGAAATTAATATTAAAAAAATAACAATAGCCAATAAAACATAAATTTTCATTGGTTTTCTTGGCTTGCGTTGAAATTCTATTTCATTCATATTTTTAATATTATATTTATTTTAATATACTACAATTCATCAATTTCTGGCAAATAGCTAATGCCACCATCTGCCAAGCTGCTGTAGTCTTTTTCGATTCCGTTATCTTCCTCTTGCCAGATATCTTCTGGCAACTCTCTTAAGAATGGTGACGGCGCAGTCAAATACAAAGAATTGTAACCTCCAGTCAGAGGATAAGTTAGATAAAGTCTTTTCTGGGCACGAGTAACTGCCACATAAAAAAGTCTCCTCTCTTCCTCAAGTCCACCTTCTTCTTTTAGGGCTCTGGGGTTTGGTAATGATTGATCTGTCAGATTAATAACAAAAACTGCTTCCCACTCCAAACCCTTGGCCTGATGAATGGTTGATAAAACAATTCTTTCTTCATCATCCTGGTCTCTCTGTGGTTTGATTTTTAGAGCAGCAAATGATTCTTGCATGGTAATTTCAGCTAAAAAATCATTAAGATTTTCATAACGCTCAGCAAAAATTGCCAGTTGCTCCAAATCATCAATCCTTTCTTGATAATTTTGAAAATTCGCCATCAGATGTTCCTGATATTTTGATTTGCTTATTGTCTGGATCAACTCACTAGGAATTGACTCTTCCTTAATAAGCGGTTGTAAAATTGATTTTAATTCCTGCCAGCTCTTGGAAATTTTTGGAGTAAGATTATCAAATTTAATTTTTAAACAATCTTTAATATTTCTGACTTTTAGTAGCTGGCTGATAATTTTTTTAGCTGTTACTTCACCAATATTAGGCTGTAAGTTTAAAATTCGATTCCATGATATCTCGTCTTTATAATTGTTTATAATTTTCAAAAAGGCTAAAATATCTTTTATGTGCGCACGTTCAAAAAACTTAACTCCGCCCCGATAATCATAAGGTATGTCGCGACGCACTAACTCCATCTCCAATTCCTGTGAATGGTGAGCTGCCCGGAATAATACGGCTATTTTGTTCATCGGTACGCCCGTCTCTCTTAATTCTAGAATTTTCCGGCTGATAATTTCCGCTTCTTCATCAGCCGAACGCGGAGCGATCACCATGGGTTTAACTAGTTTTTTCGACAAACTGACTAACTTCTTTGGAAATTGATTTTTGTTAAAAGAGATGATTGCATTAGCCAAATCTAATATGTCAGGCGTTGAACGATAATTTGTTTCCAGATGATAGGTTTTGGCTCCGGGAAAAATCTTAGGGAAATTTAATATGTTAGTAATATCCGCCGCCCGAAACGAATAAATACTCTGGGCATCGTCTCCTACCACCAAGACATTTTTATGAACTTCTGCTAATTCTCTGATGATGGCTGCTTGTATTTTGTTGGTATCCTGATATTCATCAACTAATATATAGTGAAATTTTTCTGACAAAATTTTTTTCACTTTGGGAAATTTGTTCAGCAGCAAAAATAAATTCAAAAGCAAATCATCAAAATCCATCAGATTGCCTTCTTTTTTCTTTTGTTCATAATGGCGATAAATTTTTTTTAGTTCGTCGGCAATGTCCAGCCAGTTGGGATTTTTCATTTCAACAACCTCGGTCATTTTTCGCCCGGAATTTTTGTGATAACTGATAATTCCCTTGATTACTACCGGGCTTGGATAACGCCGCTCCTTGGTATTAATCTGCAGCTCTTTCAGGCAAAATTTAATCAAAGAATTGGAATCCTCTTCATCCAAAATAGTAAATTTAGGGGTATAACCCAGCAGTTTGGCGTATTTTCTCAAAATCCGGTTGGCCACGTGATGAAAAGTGCCACCCCAGATGTTTTTTAAATCACGATTCTTCAGCAGCGACCTGACTCGTGACAACATTTCATTGGCTGCTTTATTGGTAAAAGTTAAAAGTAAAATATTTTCGGGTTTAACACCGCTTTCTATTAAATAGGCTACTCGGTAAACAATAGTTCTGGTCTTGCCTGACCCAGCGCCAGCCAAAACTAAACAGGGGCCGTCTGCTTGGGTAACGACCTCGTGTTGTTCCTTGTTTAATTCTTGGCGATAATTAATTGCCATTAAGTTGATTGTTATCCCTTTATTGATAAATCATACAATATTTGTTCAAGTCTTTTCAGATTCCTCTTGGCATCATCGAATTTCTGCCTGCTCTGTCCGGTTAAATACAGCCCCAGCATAAAAACAACCACTTCTTCAGTTAAAGCTTTATATTTTTCAATTATTCGATAATCACCTTTGGTTGCCTTCAGCACCGCTTGTCTAACCAACTCGCCGGTTAAATCAGCCAAACCGTTGATATATTCTTCCGGTCCGATCGTTTTAAAATTTAAATTACCAAGAGTTTTACCCGACATAACCTGGCTGAAAGTTTTGGCTTCTACATACTCTTCAACCGCTGCTTTATAACTGCCTTCAAATCTTAGGCGGTTGTCTTTGTTATATTTTTTATTCAACTTATTCAGGGCCTGTTCTGCATTTTGCAAATGTTCAGCTGCCTGCTTGATGTCTCCACGATGCAAAGCAAAGATTGTTTTTTTGGAGTTCTGTAAAATCTGGCGCGACTCACCTATAATCACTCCTCTCTCTTTTTGATAAAGATTAAGGTCTTTTTTAATTTTGGCTAGTAGTGCTTTTTGGATCATATAATTTTATTTAATAACTATTCATCATGTTAACTATTATAGCGGTCTCTGCCTTAAAAAGCAATTAACCTTGACTTATTTATCTTTTTAAGTTACTATGATTTATTGGTAATGTTCATTTAACCTATAAGGGAGAAATATGCCAAATCTTACAAACGGTATTGTTTTAGAAAAAACACCAACTGGTGCCACGGCTCGCTGCTTCCTATGTGATGAACCACTGATACACAACCAACCTCATGATTGCCCATTAGCGCCGGCCAAACAGTATAATGACTTGCCCGCCTTTGATCCTGAAAACCCGCTTCGCTCACTTTTATTGTTTGGGTTGATGACAGGTCGTCCAATTCTCCTTCCTTAACAATTAAAACCCCGCTTGCTTGGGGTTTTTTTAATTTCTATTAATATTGCCAAAACCAAAATTATCAACTACACTATTAAGCAATTATTATTTAAGGTTAAAATATGAAAATAGGTATCGTCGGCTTGCCTAATGTCGGAAAGTCAACATTATTCAAAGCCCTGACCAAAAAACAAATTGATATTGCTAATTACCCTTTCTGTACTATTGATCCCAACGTCGGCGTGGTCAAAGTGCCTGACGAGAGATTAGAAGAATTAGCCAAACTTTCGAACTCGGAAAAAATTGTTCCGACTACTATTGAGTTTGTAGATATTGCCGGACTGGTCAAGGGCGCGCATCAGGGTGAAGGCCTGGGCAATCAATTCTTAAGCCATATCAGAGAGGTAGACGCAATTGTTGAAGTAGTCAGAAATTTCTCCGATCCCAATGTCACTCATGTTCATGGTCAAATCGATCCTGATGATGATAAGATTGTTGTTAATCTTGAACTGCTGATGGCTGATTTGGAAATAGTTAATAAACGCCTTGAAAGAGTCCAACTACAATTAAAGGGGGTTCATGATAAATCATTAGATAAACTTTTTTTGCTTCTGCAAAAAATAAAAAAAGGCTTAGACCAAAACGTCCCTGCTTATAGTCTGAATTTAACTGACGAAGAAAAAGATAACATTAAAGATTTAAATCTTCTAACCCTTAAGCCGATTATTTATGTTTTAAATATTGACGAAAACAATTTAGAAAGATTAGCTGATTTTGAAAATTGTTTTCCTGGTGATACCTGTCTGCCTTTAGCTGTTAAATTTGAATCTGAGGTAGCCGAGCTTGAATCTACGGAAGCAAAAGAATATCTTGCTAGCCAGGGACTCAAACAAAGTGGGCTTGATAAATTAATCACCCAGAGCTATAAACTGTTGGGGTTAATCACTTTCTTGACCACCGGTCCGAAAGAAACTCGAGCCTGGACATGCCTAAAAGGCACCAAGGCGCCGCAAGCCGCCGGAAAAATTCATACAGACTTTGAAAAAGGTTTTATCAGAGCCGAAGTTATTAATTGGCAGGATCTTCTAAAATCAGGCAGCGAAATCAGAGCCAAAGAACTAGGTTTAATGCGGATGGAGGGTAAAGATTACGTTATCAAAGACGGTGATACGGTAATTTTCCATTTTAGTTAACAAACTTTCTAATTTTTTCTGCAAAAAGGTTGACAAAACCTGTTTTTTTTGCTAAGATTAAAACAGAAGCTATAAAAAGTTTCTCAAAAACAAAAACACACAAAAGGCAACTAAAGATATTTTTATTATTAAAAAGTGTTTTTGTTAACACTTTTTTATGTTTAAAACAAAAAAATTAACATCTCGAAACGAAATCAAAAAAAGCCCAGTTTGGGCTATAATTTTCAGCCTTATTTTGATTGTCGGTATCTCACGATTACTGGTCTTTCTGGAAAGTAACATTGGCTCTGCTTCCTGGGCTGAAGCTGCCCCTCTGTCGGACAACGTGGAAGTTAACCAGATGACGCATATCATTGAGGACGGATATTTGAAATAACGATCTTTTAAAATATAATTTTGGTTATCAATGTTTTGAGATGTAATGTTAGGTCATTAATAAAATTAGTAAATTATTTGCACTTTATAACAATCAAAACATTAATACCCTCAAATAAGCGGTGGCGGGTTTTCCTGGGACCGCTTTTTTCTTACCAAAAATTTTTAATAAGTATTGAACACATTACGAAAACTAAGACTAAATATCCCCATAGTTCCCAGCCATTAAAAAACTTTACCTCCCACCAATCAAATAAACCTTTGAGTCGCTTCGAAGAAAGCGGCCACCATAATTTCAGACCCAGCTTGTGTTTATGTGAAGGCAAATCAATAAGCAGATGTCCAAACCACATCAGGCTATAAACCAATGGCCAATCAAAAATCAGGGATAATATAAAAAAAATAGTGGGAGTTAAAATACTGTGTAATAAATTATAAACCCAAGAATAAATGTTTTTTTTATCTGCTGAAAGGTCGTTGTATTTCTGAATACCATAATGGCTATCACCATTATATTTTTTGAGAGAAAAATAATGCAATGATTCAGTACAATCAGGTAAAATAGCAAAAAGAACAACTAGTGTCCTTTGCGTCAAACTTAAAGACGGCCAGGCGCTGGCCGTAATCACACCGACGGCAATATGAGTACCTAAATCCATAAATTAATTATAATACATTGACTCGTAGCTATCAATCTTTAAATATCAACATCGCATCGCCAAAAGAAAAAAACTGATACTTCTTTTTCACCGCCGTCTGATAAGCTTTGATAGTTAGCTGGCGACCAGCAAAAGCTGAAACCAACATCAGCAGAGTTGATTTCGGCAGATGAAAATTAGTAATCATAGCATCCACGAATTTAAATTTGTAGCCCGGGTAGATAAAAATATTAGTCCATTTCCTGGCACTCTGTAGCCGAAAGCCTGTCTTTTGGTTTCCACGAACAAATGATTCCAATACTCGAACAGTGGTTGTCCCAACAGCTATTATCCGTCTCCCTTCTTGCCTAGCCTGATTTAATCTCTGAGCAGTTCCACGATCTAAAATAGCATATTCTGAGTGCATCTTATGTTTTTTGATATCATCAACTTTAACCGGTTCAAAGGTTCCTAAGCCTACATGTAGAGTCAGGTATTCAAACTGTATACCCCTTTTTTTTAATTTAGCGATTAAACTCTTGGTAAAATGCAAACCAGCTGTTGGCGCCGCCACCGAACCACGATGTTTAGCATAAACAGTCTGATATTTTTTCTTAATCTTTAAACCCTTGTTATTAATTTTGATATATGGCGGCGTCGGTGTTTCTCCTAATTGATCGATTAATTTTCCCAAAGCCTTGCCTGATTTATTAAATTTTACCTGCCAAACTGAATCATCGATTTGTTTAACAATTTCACACTCCAAACCTTTTCCAAATTCAATAATCTGGCTTGGTTTTTTTCTTCTGTTGCCAATCAATACTTCCCAATGTTCACCAATAAGCCGCCTGCGTTCATTAACCACCTTGTCATTCCTGCGAAAGCAGGAATCTTCAATATTGGTTTGGGTCCACGAAAAGATTCCTGCTTTCGCAGGAATGACACCAGAAGAAGATCTGCTTAACCCTTCTGGCTCTTTTCTTTTTAATAGAAATACTTCTACCTTCCCACCAGTATCTTGCCTTTGACCAATCAAGCGTGCCGAAAAAACCTGAGTATCATTCAAAATCAAAACGTCACCGGTCTGTAAATAATCAGTTAGATTATAAAAATGCTTATACTCAATTTTATTAGCCCTGGTATTTAACACCATTAGCTTTGAATAGTCCCTGGGGCTAGCCGGTTTTTGAGCAATAAGCGTTTTTGGTAAATTATAATTAAAATCGCTTAACTTCATATTTTATATCATTCCAATATCAGTAAAATATTAATTAGATAATTATTATCTCATAATATACTCGTCTCTGCAATTATTAAAAATTAGTTAAACTAAAAGGACAGTGCTTAACTGTCCTTGCTTTTAATAATTAATAGCCGGAAATAATTTCGAAATAGACACAATCGATTATTTTCTCATGACCATCTTGATCGTAGTAACGGAACATGCCGTTGCCAATTGGCTCATTTTTACGATATACATTAATCAGTCTTCCCGCTCTACCGTCGCCTGCATCCTTATAAATGTTGATGGTAGATGGTACTTGGGAAATACGGTCAAGGGTTGAGTCATATTCATAACTAACCACCCATTTTCTGGGAAAAACCTCTTTAATCATAACTCGAGAGCCAAGATCGATTAACGCATAAGAGGTCAAATCTGGATTATAGTACTCTATTTTATAAGTAACCGTTCCCTGACTAATGTCTTGTAGCTCTGTACTTCGAGCAAGTCCTTCGGCATTACCGCGACCAAAAGCCAAGGGTGGTTCTGACTGAGCAAAACTCTGGCTCGTTGTTAGACATGCTGAAACCATCATTACTAGAATAAATACACTAGTAACTAGCTTGCTTCTGACACTTGCTATAGCGTGTGTTCTTGACATTACTACCTCCATTTTAATGAACAAACTATTTTAAATATTATCTAAATAATTATTTCCTGTCAATTCTTTTCTGGCTGTAAACACAGCCACAATAATCTTGGCGGTAAAAGCCTTCTTCTCTGGATAATTTGCAGGCGATTTTGAAACCATCATGCTTTTTCCAATCTGCTTCCAGAAATTCAACTAGCCGTCCTTCCAATTTTCTATCGGTGTTTTCCTGATTTATTTTCTCGGCGACTTCCCGCCCCACTTGATTAACAACAGTCGCCGGCTTATGCGGACTAATAGTCATGGTAGTTGTAAAAATATTAAAATTATTAAGGCTGGCATATCTGGCCGTATCCTCCAAGCGCATATCATAACAAATCCGGCAACGCTGGCCGCCCTCTGGTTCGTTTTCCAAACCCTTGACTCTTTTAAACCATTCTTCACTTTTGTAAGGTGATTCAATTAATTCCATCCCTTCTTTCAGGCTCCATCTGACGACTTCGTCACGGCGTCTTACATATTCTGCTTCGGGTTGAATGTTTGGATTATAAAAATAAAGAGAAACTTCAAATTGTTTCATCAGTTCTTTGGCCACATAAATCGCACATGGTCCGCAACAAGTATGTAATAATAATTTTTTCATTTTGTTATTATTTTTAATTTGACAAAGCCCAAAAAAGACTGATAATAGATAATAGTAGTACCTTACCAACGTGGAGGTTATATGACATGGCTGATAATTTACCTTTTGGGGATTATGTATCCCCTGGCTACTTTAATTTATGACCAGAAATCTTTTGAAAAATGGATGCTGCCGTTAATCTTTTTCTGGCCAATGATCCTAGGAACGTTGATTTTAACTTTGATAATTCTGGCCGTTTATTTTCTCAAAAGCTACACCGAAACTTTGCTAGCTAAATTTAAATTTAGCTAATCCCCTTTTTCAGGGGATTTTTATATTAGTTTGGCCTGATGTTCAGCCGGCACTTCCAAACCCAAGTGTTTAAAGGCCGCTTCAGTAACTACCCGACCTCTGGAGGTTCTGACCAAAACTCCCAAACGCATCAGATAAGGCTCATAAATTTCCTCCAAAGTTCCCGTTTCTTCACCGATAGCGGCAGCAATTGAATTAAGCCCGACCGGACCGCCTTTAAATTTTTCAATAATTACTTCTAATATTTTTCTATCCAGTGAATCAAGTCCTAGAGTATCAATTTCCAGCATCTCTAAAGCCTCTTTAACCAAATCGCTCTCTACTTTGCCACTACCTTTAACTTGAGCAAAGTCTCTGACTCTTTTCAAAAGTCTATTAGCAACCCTAGGGGTCAATCTTGAGCGCTTGGCAATCTCTTTGCCGGTCTCTGCTGCTAAATCAACCTGTAGAATCTTGGCATTACGGTTAATAATTTTTTCAATATCATCAGCGTTATAATAATCTAGTCTGAAAGTCGCACCAAAACGATCACGAAGCGGTGAGGATAATAAATTATATCTGGTCGTGGCTCCGATAATAGTAATTTTCGGTAAATCCAATCGCAGGGTTCTAGCGCCTGGGCCCTTGCCAATCACAATATCCAAGGCAAAATCCTCCATCGCTGGATAAAGCACCTCTTCGATAACCCGATTCAAACGATGAATCTCATCAATAAATAAAATATCTCCCGGCTCCAGATTAGTTAAAATGGCTGCCAAATCACCAGCTCGCTCAATCGCCAATCCAGAGGTAACTTTGATATTGGCTTTCATTTCTTTGCCAATTACATGAGCCAAAGTTGTTTTGCCCAAGCCCGGCGGGCCATAAAGTAAAACATGTTCAATCGGCTCTTTTCTTTTCTTGGCCGCTGAAATAAAAATATTGAGATTTTTCTTAATCTGTTCCTGTCCTACGAAGTCATTAAAATTGGTTGGCCGGAGCGTAGAATCAAGAAATTTGTCGCCGTTTTTCTCCTCGGCATTTAGAATTCGGTCTTCCATATGGTTGTTTATTTAATCATAACTTAGCATTTTTAACCAAAGATGACAAGAAGTTATTGACTGAAATATTTAATCTTTATACTATTAATATTAATTAAGATATGTGTTTAGCCATTCCAGGCAAAATTATCAAACTGCTGCCAAACTCCAGTTACGGTCTGGTTGATTTCAACGGTATTGAATCCAAAGTTAATCTGGAGCTGGTTAAAGTCAAAAAAAATGATTGGGTGATAGTCCATGCCGGTTTTGCTATTGAAAAATTAAAAGAGCAAGACGCTCGCCAGACTATAAATTTAATTAATAAGGATGGAAAAAATTCTAAATAAAATAAATCAGCTGGCCAAGGAGATAAAAAAAGACGTAACTTTAATGGAGGTTTGTGGTACGCACACCGAAGCCATTGCCAAGCACGGTTTGAAAAAAATCCTACCCCCAAACATCAAACTAATCTCCGGACCAGGCTGTCCGGTTTGTGTTACTGAACAAAGAGATATAGATAATATCATCGAACTAGCCCTGCAAGGAATTCCAGTCGTAACTTATGGCGATATGCTAAAAGTGCCCGGCAACAAAATGTCTCTGGAGCAATCTATCCGACACGGCGCCAAAGTCTTCACTGTCTATTCCACTGAGGAAATCTTTACCAATCCTGTAATCAAACCCCTGAACAAAGGTTTAGTTTTTTTTGGTATCGGCTTTGACACCACCACTCCAATGACGGCCTCAATAATCAAAAAAGGTATCACAGTTTATTCAACGCACAAAAATTTCTTTCCCGCTATGAAAGCTTTGATCGTAAATCAAAAAATTAAAATTGACGGCTTCATCAATCCGGGCCATGTTTCGGCCATTATCGGCTTAAAACATTATCAACAGTTAAAATTGTCTCAGGTAATCGCCGGCTTTGAACCTGAGGATGTCTTAATGGCTATTTTGATGCTGCTCAAGCAAATAAAAGATGGCCAAAAAAAAGTTGAGAATCAATATCAACGAGTAGTTACCAACCAAGGTAATGTCCAAGCGCAGAAATTAATCAATGAAGTTTTTGAAATCAAAACGGTTTATTGGCGAGGTTTTGGACCCATCCCCGACTCTGGCTATGAACTAAGAAAAAAATACCAGCAGTTTGACGCCAAAATCAAATATCGAAAAATTTTAACCGGCTTAAAAATAAAACCCAGCCCCAAGCTCAAATTATGCCGTTGCGGAGAAGTGATTAAAGGCTTGATTGATCCGGCTGATTGTCGACTATTTTCAAAAAGTTGCCAACCGGAAAACCCAATCGGACCTTGCATGGTTTCTCGAGAGGGCGCTTGTAATGTCAAATATCGTTTTAAATAATATGAATAAATTTATTAACCTAGCCCATGGCTCAGGCGGCAATGAGTCTGATGAATTAATTACCATTCTCAAAAAGACTCTCAAGCAAAATTCTGCCTGGCGAAATCAAAATGATGACGGAGCGACTCTTGTCACTACTAATTTTAAAAATCAAAAATTGGTTTTTACCACTGACTCTTTTGTTATTAATCCTTTATTTTTCAGGGGCGGCAATATCGGAAAAATAGCCGCCTGTGGCACGATTAATGATTTAACTGTTATGGGAGCAAAGCCTTTGGGTTTATCTTTGTCTTTGATTATTGAAGAGGGTTTCCCCGTTTCTGACTTGAATAAAATCATGGCCTCCTTAGCCCAAATTTGCCACCAAGAAAAAGTACCAGTAGTAACCGGCGACACCAAGGTCATGGAAAAAGGCAAATTAGACAAAATCATGATAAATACTTCCGGAGTCGGATTGGCAAAAAGGGTAATTTCAGACAGCGGCCTTAAACCCGGTGATTTAATTTGTGCCAATGGCACCCTAGGTGATCATGGTTCAGTGATTTTAGCCAATAGATTTAATTATCAAACCCGTTTAAAAAGTGATTCCGCTACTTTTATTAAAGAATTCTTCAAAATTATTAATTTAGTTAGCGCAGCCAAAGATCCGACTCGTGGCGGTCTGTCCCAATGTTTGAATGAGTTGGCGGAAAAATCCCGAGTTAAAATTTTTGTAGATGAAAAAAATAAAATTTTCAAAAAAGAATCACTGGCTATTGCCGGCCTACTGGGCATCTCCGAATACAGCTTGCCGTCTGAGGGCAGATTTGTCTTTGGCATCAAAAAATCAAACTTAAATAAAGTAAAAAATATTTTCAAAAAACAAAAAAAGGATTTAGTCGTTTTTGGTGAAGTCCAAATAGGCCGAGGCGTTTTTATCAAAACCAAATTTGGTGAAAGACCTCTGGAAAAACCCCGCGGCAAGCTAATTCCCAGGATTTGTTAAATTTTGGTACGCCCAGATCTGACCCACTGCTAACCCACAGTCTCCGGCTGGATTTTTTTCGGCCAATTTGATTTTGTTTTTTGTAAAAACATTGCTAATTATCTTTAACTTCGAAAGTCCTCCGGCGGCCACCATCGGTCCAGTGCCGGTTTTTGTTTTGTGAACCAAAACCATGAATCCTTGAGCCAAATAGTCCAGTACTGTGGCCGCCAAGCGTTTTTTATCCTTGCTCAAATTAGCTATCAAATATTCAAAAAGCGGGGTAGTCTGCAAACGATATAATCCTTGATCATCTTTGAGAATTACTGGCTCCAAATCACGGTAAGAGGTAGTAGCCTGTTTTTCCAAAAAAACAGTCGCCTGATGTTTGGCCTGTCGCTGGTTAATACCAAAAAGCAAGGACGCCGCCGCGTCAATAATCCGACCAGTACTGGAAGCCAGTTGGCAATTAAACCGCTCTTGTCGTTGGTTATACAAAAGTTCAAATTCATTCGCCGTATAAATTTTTTTCAGATATTTATAAACCTGATTTTTATTCAAAAAATTCGCCAAAACTGACAACAGCACTCTGGCTGGCTCATAAACAGCCATATCAGAGCCGATTAAAATTTGTTCCTCCAGACTGGCCAGTCGTTTATGTTTACCAGCTTTTATTTCAAAAACTTCACCTCCCCAAATATGACCATCAAACCCCAAACCAGTACCGTCCAGTGCCAAACCGATAAAGTTTTTCAACTTGTTCTCGCTGGCCACCGCATGAATATGAGCTAGGTGATGTTGAATTTTAATCGTCGGTATCTGCCACCGCTTGCCTAGTTTTTCCCCCAGCTCTGATGATTTATATACTGGATGCAAATCTATTAAAACTTTCTGAGGCAGAGGTTTGTTTCTTAAATAATTAATTATACCTTTGGAATATTTTTCAAAATTTTCATCATCCAGTAAATCGCCAAATTGTTCGGAATTAAAAAATTCTTTTTTATTAAAATAACTAAAGCAACCACACGATTCAGCTCCTAAACTTAACATTTTTTCGTTTGTGTTCATGTTTATATTTTACCATTTTTTTCAAATTAAATAATCCGATAATATTATCGGATTATTTTTTTAAGGCCAATACCGTTCGGCGTTAATAAAACTTTCTTCGTCTACTTTAAGAATCTGCCATTTATCATAACTGACCCACCAACAATAGCTAGTAAATGCAGAATAAAAAACAATGCCACAAAATTAGCGTAGTATTTGGTCACTCAGCCAAACAAAATTATGAATAAACAGATGCAAAAAGACCAGACCAATGATGGTTATAAAAACTCGATAAAACTAAATGGTAAAAAAAGAAAAATTCCTGGATCTTGGTCAAACCGTCGGCTATTCCACAAACTGGCCTTTTTTATTGTATCTCTGTCATTTGAGCGTCTCCATTTTTATAAAGATCTAATTTTTTAGTAATATATATTAAATATAATCAGGCGTCAATCAGGATTGACAATAAAAAATATGTGTTAAATTACTATAAATTAGTTCATTAAATGGAGGTAAAATGATTGGCGGTCTAAAAAGCAGATTTGCGAACTGGCTAAGGATGTCTGATCCAGAAAGAGATGTCCTTGGAGGAGCTGCATTCTTTGCCCTTCCCGCCTTTATTTTTTTTATGATCCTTGGCACTAGTCATATGTACGGGCAAAATCTCTTTCAAAATCCAGGAATTATGATTTTTAGCATATTCCTAGGACTCTGCCTTTGTTCGGCTTTGCTGATGATGTTTAGACCGCTGATAAAAATTATCTACAACTCATTTGCTATAGTTAAAGTTGAATAATTAACTTAAATCAATCACTCTAATTAAAGTAAGGAATTCGTAATGATAATTAATCCCAATAAAGTATTACCACAAGGGGGGTTATAAAATTCGTTTTTACTCCAGGAAAATTTTTTTTCAAAAATGGAGCTTTCGGTATAGAGGCTGATGGTGAAAACAATTTTAACGGACTTCTAAGACTGGCATATGCCTTTGGTTTTCAACCGCCTGGGCTTGAAGATGCTGTTGGTGAAGAATTATGTGCGCCCTCCTGTTTTATTGATTTTCCGAGCGAAACTGAAGAGCTTGATTTAACTCAACCAATAAGTCTTGGAGAATATGACTCCGAACCTTTATCGGTAAGAGTAAATCTGACAAATTCAACAGCTTTCAAACAAGTTAATTAATAAACTTGAGCTAAAAGCTAAAACGGCCGCATTTTGCGACCGTTTTTTATTTAAATAAATTTAGAACACGAGAATAATTAAATGCCGGTCTAGCGGTTCCTCTAATTATTGTAAGGGATTTCTCGACTCCATTACATTTCGCTCGAAATGACAAAGAGTGGTGAGTAAAAACATAATATAGAAAAACCCCTTGTCATTTCGACCGAAGTTACGCAGGGCGTGACGAAGTGGAGAAATCCCTTCAGACTCTTTTATATAAAGTAAGACTGGCCGGACAGGTCGTGTTATTTTTTCTTACTCTTTCTAGAATGTCTTATCAACCCAGAGCAAGGAATTACCTCGACGCCCCGCTTCACCAATTCATCCAAAAACAAATTCATACCTAGTGAGTCTGAGGACATATGGCCGGCGATAATGACGTTCAAATGAGCAACTTCGGCTTCTTTGCGGTGTTCCTCACCAATATGCATACCAACAATCGTGCCAATGCCAGCCTGAGCGATTTTTTCATAGAGCTGCTTATTATTAGAAGTACCGCCGGTTATTTCGGTCAAAGCGATTTTGCCTAAATACCTATCCGGCTTGCCGGTAAAGAGCTTTGGTCCGGTTTTTAATTTAATGGCTTCACGATACTCAGGAACTTTTTTCAATAAATTCAATAAATCTTCGACATAAGTCAATTTATTTTTTTGTTTATTAATTTCTTTGTTCAAAAAATTTGCCACCAGATTGTCAGCCGGGGTATGAACACACATCATTTCAATACCCAAGAGCTTGGCCGCATCAATAGCCTGATTATGATTAACTGCAGCTACTCCGCGTGCAACTTCACTCATCCTCATCTGAGTTAGACTTTCAGCAATGTTAATCGGAATACCATATTTGGCCAGTAATTCAACCTGCAAATCCATCACTTCGTTTAATCCTGCCAAAGCAGGACCAATCGGATGGTGGCCGATTATTAAATCTATGGGTTTATCTTTTGATAATTCTCGGGCTAACATCACTTCGCCGGTCCCAATATCAATGCCGGTCAATACTCTTTTGACTTTTTTTGCCGGATCACCAAAAAACCTAGTATCTGAATATGGATTGATTAATTTTTCCTGATCAAACTCTTCTTTCTGTTTATCACTTAATTTTTGATACCTCGATTTAATTCTTGAAAGCTTGTCCTTGACAGTCTTTGAACCGCGTAAGTCATTTTTGATACCCAGCTCAATAGCTAAATTATAAATTTGTTTGATTGTCATCATATTTTTTTTATTAATATTTATCAAAATTTAACATATAATAATTTAGTTGGCAAGAATCTTAGAGGCGAGGCTAAAGCCTCGCCTCACCTTTTTGGAAGAAAAAATTCGGATAGTAGAAAAGCCGAGTCAGCGGACGATTTAGCCTTTCTACTGTATTAATTGATAAACAAAAAAACAAGGCTCTATCGGAACCCTGTTTTTTATTATATTTAATTAAACAAAAGTTACATTAGCTACTTTATCAGCTTCGGCTTTGAATCTCATTAGCCTGACCCCCTGGGTCGCTCGACCCAAAACGTTCACGCTCTTCAAAGGCATTCTGATGACTTGACCTTTTTCGGAAATAATTATCAGATCTTCGTTTTCTAATTTTTTGTTAACCACGAAAGCTGAGACAATCTTACCGGTCTTGGGAGTAATCTTGGCGGTCTTAATGCCACTGCCGCCGCGTCCCTGAATTTTATAATTACTAAGGTAAGTCCTCTTCCCAAAACCGTTTTCCATTACCACCAATAGTTGTTCATTGGCCGAGGCCTTGCCTTCATTAATAACATCCATACCCACAACTTCATCGCCTTTTTTCAGTCTGATGCCCCGAACTCCAGCAGCAGCTCTACCCATGGCTCTGATATTTTTTTCTTTAGTACGAATAGATTGACCGTCCATACTGATTAAAATGATATCGTCTTTGCCGGAGGTCGGCTTAACCCAACGCAAATAATCGTCTTCTTTTAATTTAATAGCGATCAAGCCTGAACGTCTGATGTTTTTAAACATTTCCAAAGCTACTTTCTTAATAGAGCCATTATTAGTCACCATAATTAGGAATTTATAATCACCCAACTCAGACAAAGGTAAGACTGTAGTTACCAACTCTTCGGGCGCTAATTGCAAGAAATTAACCAAAGCTTGACCTTTGGCAGTTCTAGTAGTCTGAGGGATTTCGTAAGCTTTGAGCTCAAAAACCCGGCCTCGGGAAGTAAAAAACAAAAGATCTGTATGAGTCATCGCTGAAAATAAATGTTCAACCAAATCTTCCTCTTTGGTGGTCAGACCAATTACCCCCTTGCCGCCTCTTTTCTGAGAAGTAAATAAGGTTGGCGGCAAACGCTTGATATAACCATCGCGGGTAATCATAACAATAGCCGACTCATTGGGTATCAAATCCTCAGTAGATAACTTATTAATTGCGCTTTTAACAATCTTGGTTTTGCGTTCGTCTCCATATTTATCTTTGATATTTTTTAATTCATCTTTGATGATAGTTAAAATCTTTTTAGGATTTTTCAAAATATCAGTTAATTCTTTGATTAATTTTTTCTTCTCTTTCAGCTCCTCTTCAACTTTAATTCTTTCCAAATTAGCCAACTGTTGCAACTTCATTTCCAAAATCGCAATTGCCTGTCTTTCGGAAAATTTAAATTTCTTAATCAAATTCACTTTGGCATCATCACGATCTTTGGATTTTTTGATAGTCGCGATAATTCGATCAATATCTTCCAAAGCCATTACCAAACCCTCCAAGATATGAGCCCGGTCTTTAGCTTTTTGCAATTCAAAGGCGGTCCTTCTAGTAATAACTTCCTGTCGGTGTTTAATAAATTCTTCCAAGATATTTTTCAAAGTCAAAACCTTGGGTTGAATACCGTCGACCAAAGCCAACATGTTGACATGAAAAGCATCTTGTAACTGTGTATGTTTAAATAGATTATTTAAAACTTTTTTGGGGAAAGCGTCTTTTTTCAATTCAATAACAATCCTAACGCCTGATTTATCCGACTCGTCTCGTAAATCCCTAATGCCATCGATTTTTTTATCTTTAACCAATGAGGCAATTTTTTCCAATAAATTGGCCTTATTCACCTGATACGGTATTTCGTTAACAACTATTTTGAATTGACCGGCTTTGTCTTCTTCGATGTTAGTCACCGCCCTCATCACAATGCTGCCCCGACCGGTTGCGTAAGCGGATTTTATTTCATTTATATCATAAATAATGCCGCCGGTTGGAAAATCAGGGCCTTTGACGAATTCCATTAAATCCTCGACTGAGGCTTGGGGATGGTCAATCAAATGAATAACACCGTCAATAACCTCTATTAAATTATGCGGTGGGATAGCAGTAGCCATACCCACAGCAATTCCCATTGAACCATTAAGCAACAGATTCGGAATCTTAGCCGGTAAAACACTTGGTTCTTTTTGGGAGCCATCATAGTTTGGTATGAAATTTACTGTATCTTTTTCCAAATCATAGAGTAGTTCTTCACTGATAATTGATAATTTGGCTTCTGTATAACGCATGGCAGCTGCATTATCACCGTCCAGAGAACCAAAATTACCTTGTCCTCGAACCAAGGTATAACGCATGGCAAAATCCTGAGCCATCCTGACCATAGAATCATAAACTGCCGCGTCGCCGTGCGGATGATATTTACCTAATACCTCACCAACTACGGTCGCTGATTTTCTAAATTTGGCACTAGCCCTCAAACCCACCGTCCACATAGCATACAAAATTTTGCGATGAACTGGCTTCAAGCCATCACGCACATCCGGCAAAGCTCTGGAAACGATAACGCTCATCGCGTAATCAAGGTACGATGTTTCCATTTCCTTGACTAATGACGCATTGATTATTCTGGGAGATTGTTTACCTATTTTTTCTGACTGATTTTCTATCTCGGCTGGTTTTTCAACTTGGGTCGGTTTCTTGCTTGTTGATTTTTTTGTTGGTTTCTTCTTTGGCATATTTAATTATTATTATTCTCAATAATTTTTTCTTTTAGCTGTTCAATGTCTTCGTTATTAATGTTTGGTAGTTGACTTTCTGTTTCCATTTCTGCGGCTGTTGCTTTTATTTCCTGGTATTGCTCTTTGACAACGCCAGTCAGTTGATTGAACTCGTCACTTATTTGCTGCCAATCAATGTTAAAACCTTCATTGTTAGTCTTATTCGTTCTTAATTCAATTTTTATAAAATATAAAGAGGCAGAAAAAATTATCAAACTAAAAAAGGTAACTAAATAAACTATTTTTCTCTTTTTTTTATTCTGATTGTTCATAAATTATTTCTGTGGGGTCAAAACAACTACCTTAGTTTCCTCTTTTGGTAAATCTTTCTTTTTGATCTTTAATTTATCAATTATTTCCATTTTGTTACCAATTTCTTTTTTAAATTTTTCCAAAGGGTCAATATTTAATTTAACCCCTAGTTCTTTATAATGCATAGGAATTACCATGGCTGGCTCCAAAATAGAAATGATCTCTGCAGCCTTTTTGGCATCAATCGTAAAAGTCCCACCTACTGGTATCATCAAAATATCAACGCCTTCCAGTTTTTTTAACTGTTCTTGGGTCAGTTCTTTTTGTCCGAAATCACCCAGGTGCACCAATTTCATGCCTTCTATTTCGATGAAAAAAATTAAATTTTCCCCCCGATCCTGACCATGATTATCGTCATGATAACTTTTAATTGCGTAAATAAAAACATCTTTAACTTCATACTCCCCTGGGGTACTAATCTTAAAACTTTCTCCCCGGATGGCATTAAAATTAGCATGATCATAATGATCATGTGAAGACAAAACAATGTCTGCTGAAACTTTTGGCATCTTCAAACCAATTGAATCTTCAAAAGGATCAATTATTAAGGTAGTGCCATCATTCTGAATTCGGAAACAAGAATGTCCTAAACGAATAATTTGCATAATTTTTATTAATTTAAGCTTTGATAATATAAATAATTTACCAAATTTTTATTTATTAATCAAGGGGTAAATCTAAGGGAGTTTCAGGACTTTGAGGTTTATTATTTGTCTCTCCGGACTCCTCTTTGTGAGTATCTAATTGGCTAGCTGAAATTACTGGTTGCTGATCGGTTTTTGTTTTAGAGTTACCTTGTTCATTAGTGCCTAATCTAGCGTCTTCACGCCTTTCCATCTCTTCTCTAATACGGGTTCTGACATCTTTTTTTTCTTCTGAATCATCTTTGATTCTGAGATACTTTCTGTATTTGACTGAGCGTTGATGCGCGACTTTTTTTTCGACTGCTAATTGTTTATCAATCTCGGCTTTTTTTTCTGATTTCATAAAACTATTTACCCGACTGTCAACACTTTTAATATTAGACGTGCCTTCTTCTTGTTTTATTTTTTTTAAAGTCTCTTTAAACTGACTCGGGGTCATGGTTTTTTTGCCAATTTTGGAGCCCCAAAACCGAAGAGATTTATCACTAGAACCAGCAGCAATCTTTCTAAGCGACGATTGTCTAGAAGTGCTGATTTTATAGTCCTTTCTTAATAACTCTTGTTGTTGTTTGCCGGTTAATTCTGAGCTTTTAAACATTGTTTTTCATTAATTATTCTAACTTAATTTTAGCAAATTTTCTCATATAATTAAAGGTTGCTAAAAGACTTGCCAAATATAGTAAATTAGGGTAAACTTGCTAAAATTGAATATTTGCTTTATAATAAATGACTAAATACTATATAATATAATGGACAATCGATCAACAAATTGATCATCAATCATTAATTATTAATTATTAAAAAAGGCTTTTATAAACCTTAGCCCCAAAAGCCTGGCTAAGACTTATCTAATTATAGATAGGATAAATATTTAAAAAACATGATTACTGCTAAAACTTCCACCCCCGATAATATTAAGGAAAAATCAGAGGGAATGGAAAAACTATTAAAAGATAATTCGGACCTTAAACTACCTAAAGTCGGCGATTTAATTGAAGGCACAGTTATTAGTGCTTCTAAGAACGAGGTCCACGTTGACTATAACGGAATTGCCACAGGCGTTGTTCGTGGTCGTGAAATTTACGACGAATCTGATGAAAATACCGGGCTAAAAATTGGAGACAAAGTTACCGCCACCGTAATGGAGTTAGAAAACGAAAACGGCGAGATGGAGCTATCTTTCCGCTTTGCCGGCCATCAACAAGCTTGGGATAAACTAAAAGAGTTACAAGATGGTGAAGAAACTGTCGATACTAAAGTTATTGACGCCAATCGCGGCGGTTTAATGATCAAGGTCGGTAACGTTATCGGCTTTATGCCGGTTTCACAATTGTCTGTTGAACATTATCCGCGAGTTGAAGGCGGTGACAAAAATAAAATCCTAAGTCACTTAAAAGATTTTGTCGGCAAATCGCTGAAAACCAAAATTATTGATGCTAATGAAGCGGATGATAAACTAATTGTTTCCGAAAAAGCCGCTTTTGAAGAAAAGCAGCTCAAAAATATTGCCAAATACAAAATTGGTGACGTCGTTGAGGGAGTAATAACCGGTGTGGTTGATTTTGGTGCTTTTGTCGAATTCGGTGACAACTTAGAAGGCTTGGTTCACATCTCTGAACTGGCCTGGCAACGAATTGATAACCCCCGAGACATTATAAAAGTTGGTGACAAAATTAAAGCGGAAATAATTGAAATCGAAGGATCAAAAATTTCACTTTCCATTAAAAAGCTTAACAAAGACCCTTGGCAAGACATTGAAAAAAAATACAAAGTTGGCGATATTGTAGAAGGTAAAGTGATTAAGATAAATCCTTTTGGAGCTTTTGTTGAACTGGATCAAGATATCCATGGCTTAGTTCATATCTCTGAACTTTCACTAAAAAAAGATGAACCAAGCACTGAGCCCGATAAACAACTGTTAGAAATTAACAAAACTTATAACTTCAAAATAATCTCTATTGAGCCAGAAGATCATCGTCTAGGATTATCTATTAAGGCACTTGATAAAAAGGGCAAAGAAGAAAAAACAGATACTCCCAAGACTAAAGATGAGACCAAAAAAGATACTAAAGACAAAAAAACCGAGGCGAAATAATTTTATTTTTTACAATTTTAATTTATAATTAAAACATGAAAGGATCACTGATTAAAAATTTTTTAATTTTCTTCTTTGTTTTTCTGTTTATTGCCAGTTTTTTCAGCTTGTATAACTCCCCCGGCAATAGCCAAGAAAAAATTGATATTTCCCGTCTGGTCAATGAAATTAATCATCAAAACGTCAAATCTATTGAAGTTGATGAAAATAAATTGTTGGTAGTTCTTAAAGACGGCAGTGAAAAAATTACCTACAAAGAACCCAACGAATCACTAAGCACGCTGTTAAACAACTACGACGTCAGCTCTGATAACCTTCAAGAAGTTAAAATAACTATTAAAGAAAAGTCTTCTTCGGCTTTATGGCTGAATGCTATTTTGCCTTTCTTAATTCCGTTTTTGTTAATCGGGGTTTTTATTTGGATTATGATGCGACAGTTACAAGGGGCTAATAATAGAGCCATGGGTTTTGGTCAAAGTTCAGCCAGACAGGTCAACATCCTTAATAATAAAAATCGCGTCACTTTCAAAAACGTTGCCGGGGCCAAAGAAGCAAAAGAAGAATTAACTGAAGTAGTAGACTTTTTAAAAAATCCTCAGAAATTTTTAGCAGTTGGCGCCAAAATCCCCAAAGGTGTTCTAATGTTAGGAGCGCCTGGTACCGGCAAAACTCTTTTGGCCAAGGCTGTAGCCGGCGAAGCCAAAGTCCCCTTTTTCCATATATCTGGATCAGAATTTGTAGAAATGTTCGTTGGTGTTGGCGCCTCCCGAGTTAGAGATCTCTTTAAAAAAGCTAAAAAAACCTCTCCTTGTATAATTTTTATTGATGAAATTGATGCTGTTGGCAGACAACGAGGAGCTGGCCTTGGTGGTTCTCATGATGAGCGTGAACAGACTTTAAATCAAATATTGGTAGAAATGGACGGTTTTGATACCGATACCCACGTAATTGTTATTGCCGCCACTAATAGACCTGATGTTCTGGATCCAGCCCTTTTAAGGCCTGGCCGTTTTGACCGACGAGTAGTCATTGATATGCCGGACATCAAAGATCGTTTAGAAATATTGAAAGTTCATTCTGAAACCAAACCTCTGGCTTCTGATGTTGATTTGAATACTATTGCTCAGCGAACTCCTGGCTTTTCCGGAGCTGACCTAGCTAATTTATTAAACGAAGCAGCGATTTTGACAGCTAGAAAAAACCGTAAAAAAATTGAAAACGTTGATTTATTTGAAGCTATTGAAAAAGTTGTCTTGGGACCAGAAAGAAAAAGCCGTTTATTAAATGACAAGGAAAAGGAAATAACTGCCTACCATGAAGCCGGTCATGCTTTGGTTTCCCATTTCTCATCTCACTCTGACCCGGTTCACAAAGTTTCTATCATCTCACGAGGACATGCTGCTGGTTATACTATGAATATTCCGGAAAAAGATAAGCAACTTCATAGCTATTCTGAGTTTATTGATAATCTGGCAGTCTTACTGGCTGGTTTTATCTCGGAGAAACTTCAATTTGGCGAGGTAACTACAGGCGCCAGCAACGATCTAAAAAGAGCCACCAAAACCGCCCGTGAATTAACCATGGTTTATGGCATGAGCGATGCTTTGGGTCCAAGAACTTTTGGTGAAACCGAGGATCTAATCTTTCTTGGCAAACAGCTGCACGAACAAAAAGACTACAGTGAAAAAACTGCTGAAATAATAGACAAAGAAATTTCCCGTTTAATTTCGGAGGCTGCTAAAACTGCTAAAAAAATTATTACCGAAAAAAAAGACAAATTAAAAATTATTGTTGATTCTCTTCTTGAAAAAGAAACTCTAGAAAAAGAGGAATTTGCCAAACTTCTTGAAAATTAGTTTTTGTGTTACAATAAAAAGGCGATAATTATTATTAAAAAAATAATATGCAATCATTATATCGACCTATTTTGTTAAAATCTTGGCAAATTTTAAAAAAATTTAAGTATCTTTGGCCGTTAGGTTTTTTAGCGGCTTTTTTAGGTACTACCAGTGAATTAAAAATGTTCTCTGATCTGACCTACAATATTAACAGCAAAGCAGTTCTCTGGGAAAATCTTAAAAATTATTTTTTAAGTCCCGACCTCTTAAACTTTGTCTATCATTTTAATATTGCCCCACTGGTAAGCAAGTTGTTTGTAATCATATTTTTTATTTTTTTCTTGGTTATAGTCTTATTGTTTATCTGGCTAGCGGTCTCAGGTCAAGCCGGCTTAATCAACGGTGTTAACGAAGCTGATAAAGGTTCACGCGGAAGTTTAAAATCTAATTTTAAAATTGGCAGTCATTTCTTTGCTCCGGTCCTGGGCCTTAATATTATTGCCAAGATTTTCTCTTTCTTAATCTTGATACTAATAATCATCCCATTAATTATTATTACTACTACTAGCGCCCGGGCAGAAACCGCTATAATTTTTATCGGCTTTTTTATTTTCCTGCCCTTAGTAATAATAATTAACTTTGTAACTAAATATGCTTCCGCTTTTGTCGTTCTAAAAGGACAAGGTTTTAAAAAAGCCTTTACTAACGGTTGGCATTTATTTTTTAATAATTGGATTATAAGTTTAGAGCTGGCCTTACTTCTCTTATTAATAAACATTCTGATAACTATTATTATTGCTATTATCACCCTGCTTCTGATATCACCTGTTTTTGTAATTTTCTTTTTTGCCGGTGAAACTTTTTATTTCTATCCAATTGTTTTAATAATTGTTACTTTAGCTATATTTCTTATTTTACTTATGTTCGCTGCTCTCTGGTCAGTTTTCCAGACCTCGGCCTGGACTCTGCTATTCCTAAAAATAGATAAAACTAAACAATACAGCAAGATCGAGCGCCTCGCCACAAATAACTTAAACAAATAGCTATGAAAAAATTATTATTTATTGTTACCATTTCCCTCTTATTAGCTGGTTTTGGTGGTTGTAGTAAAAATAATAATCAATCAACTGAACAACCAGAAGGAACTTACCAAGTTAATTTTAACGACATTACTTCTGGTGAAATCAGCCAGGATTACAAATACAGTGATCCGGACCAATACGATATTTATAACCCTGAAAATCCTTTCTATTACGATAAATCTAACAATCAATACAAGTGCAGCTTAAACAATGAAATTGCCGAAGTAACACAAATTTCCCCAGAACCCGGGACTGCTACCGCAGGACCATCACGAATATCATATTACTGCCCGCAAGAAAATGTTTATTGGATTAGGGATTTCCCCGGCTATGGCAAAGCCACTGTTTATGGACCTTTTGCCGGTCAGCCACAATAACTAAATTTGACCCAGCTTAAACCCTGAACCTTACATGGTTCAGGGTTGCTTTATTACTGAAACTGGGCTAAAATTATGATATGAATGATGATAATAACAGTGATAACAAAACTAGTCCGTTTATTGTTTCAGAAGAAACCGAAGATAAATTAGAAGAAAAAGAAAAAGAAATTCTAGAAGAGGAAAAAGAAAAAGAAACAGAGAAAAAAGCCCTCTTAAATAACGTCGGTTATATCAACCTGCATGCCTTTCCTATTTCTTCAGAGGCTCTTAAATTAATTGACAAAACAACAGCCGTTAAGCAACGGGTGGTTTGTTTTTTTTACAGTGGCTTGGAAATAAGATTAGCCACCACTGACATTAACAATCCGGAAGTTACCAAAATTCTCAAACAGCTTGAAGACTCTCATCATGCCCATGGCGGATTATATTTAGTAACTGAAAAAAGTCTCAGCGAAGCACTTTTGCTCTATGACAAGTTGCCACAAATCAGAGAGTCCAGAAGTAAACTTGAAATTACTGAAAAAGATCTGAAAAATTTCCAGCAAGAGATTTCTTCTTTGGATGAGCTCAAACAAAAAATAACTGAGGTTTCCGTCACTGATATACTAACTTTGATTATAGCCACGGCTCTAAAAAAAGAAGCCTCGGACATCCATTTAGAAAATGAAGAAAATGAAGTTCACGTCCGTTTCCGACTTGATGGCATTTTAACTAATATTACCTCTATCCCCAAAAAAACTTGGCCCAGAGTGTTAAGCCGCATTAAGCTTATCGCCGGACTTAAAATCAATATTGAAAATCGCCCACAAGATGGTAACTTTACTGTGGCTTTGACCAACGATCATCTGGACGTCAGAATCTCAACTATTCCGTCAAACTTCGGAGAAAATATTGTAATCAGACTCTTGAGATCTTCACAGGCCGGTTTGGAATTTGAAAATCTGGGCATCAGAGGCAAGGCTTTTCACGATCTGGAAAAAGAAATCCAGAGACCTAATGGCATGATTATCACCACCGGTCCAACTGGCTCTGGTAAAACCACTACTCTTTACGCTATCCTGAACAAACTAAACAGTTCAGATACCAAAATTATTACTTTAGAAAACCCAATAGAATATCAGTTATCAGGCATCACTCAAAGTCAAATAAATCCTGATAAAAATTATACTTTTGCCAACGGTCTAAAAACAATTTTGAGGCAAGATCCAGATGTAATTATGGTTGGTGAGATTAGAGACCTGGAAACTGCTGATACCGCAATTAACGCAGCTTTAACCGGTCACTTGGTTCTTTCGACATTACATACTAATGACGCTGCCGGTGCTCTGCCCCGGCTCTTGGCCATGAATGTCAAGCCTTTCTTGTTAGCGCCAGCTATTAATGCGGTAATTGCTCAGCGTCTGGTCAGAAAAATTTGTGAAAAATGTAAACAAGAAGTTAAACTTAATCAAGAAACTCACGACCAAGTCATTAAGGAGCTGCAAAATGTTTCGGCAGACAGTGGTGAAAAATTAAGTCAGGAGGAATTAAATAATTTAAAATTTTACCAAGGCGCTAAATGTGATTTTTGCAACCAAACCGGCTACAAAAGCCGAATCGGTATCTTTGAAATTTTTGCCATGTCCAGTGAGATTGAAAAAAAAGTTCTAGCCGGGCAAGTGTCTGAATATGATATGCGTGACATTATTATTAAAAACGGGATGCTGACCATGCTCCAAGACGGCTTATTAAAAGCCAAAGACGGCATCACTTCTGTTGAAGAAGTATTACGAGTCAGTCAATAAATAATTATAAATTTATGAAAAATGAACAGCCAGATCTAAGCGCTTGGGGAGTGAGTTCAAAAAAATTTAAAAAGATTCAACAAAATGCCGAAGCGTATGCAGATGCCCAAGTAAAAAAAAGAGAGGAAAATAAAGTAATCCGCGCCCAAGAACAAGAAAAAAAAGGCCGCCAAAAATTAATGTCTGACGGCAGTAGTTTTGACAAAGAATCAATGAGCCGAGGTGCAGGACTTAGACATATTGGCGCTGGTGGACGTACTAGAATTGAACGACAAGATTCAGTCAATTAATCAGATTGATTAACAATAATTTCTCGTTGACTATTTTTTAAAATATTTATTTTAATAGTTATTGCCTCTTGAGGTAATAATTTTTTAATTTTATCAGCCCATTCTATTACTACTAAGCTTTTGGGATCATCAAAATATTCAGTCAAACCAATGTCTACAAGTTCGTTGGGATTTTTAATTCTATATGCATCAATGTGAACCAAGTTCTGAATTTTAAGTTTCGAGTTTCGAGATTGATATATTTTCATCAAAACAAAAGTTGGGCTATTAACCGTTTCTTTAATTCCCAAACCCTCGGCCAAGCCTTGGACAAAAACTGTTTTACCAGCCCCCAAATTACCCGCCAAACCTAAAACTCGCTGACTATTTAATCTACTTATAAACTTTTTGGCGAATTCTTTAGTCGCTTTTGATGAATTGGTTATAATTTTATTATTCATATTTTACATTCTCACCCAAATAAATTATAATGTCAATAATTAAACTAAAAATCTTATGTCAAATTTCCCCTGGATAATATTAATCGTTCTATTACTGTTGGGACTATTGTTAATTCTCTACTTTGCGGTTAAACAAAAAAAGTCTCACCCGCCTGATTACTATGCGCTTTTTATTCTTGGAATAACCTGGCTAGGAGCTGGGGCAGCGCTTGGCATAACCACGAAAAACTATGGTTTATTTGGTGCTGGAGTGATTTTTACAATTATCGGCTTAGCTAATAAGAAAAAGTGGAAACAAAATCACCGCACCTGGAAGGATTTGGACTCAGCTGAAAAGAAAATTAAATTAACAGTAATTGTTCTGCTTGGACTATTCGTCCTGGCTGGTCTGATCTTCTACATCCTTTATTAATCCAATTAGAAAATCCTGTACCGGAAACGGTACAGGATTTTTGTTGTTTTAATTTAACCAGCACAATTAGCTGGTTTTAGCTTAAGCAGCCTTGAGGCCACGATCTCTTTGTTGATAATAAACAGAATCGGTCCGATGGCAGCGCCAATCAAAGAGCAAGCGATAATACTGTAACTGGTAGTCATACCGACGATATAGCCGACAGTAATAGCGATTATGGTATCGACTAAAACCATAGCTCGGCTCTTGCTGTGGATCAGGATGTAGAGATTCCAGACAAACAGGCACAACATTTTCAAGGTCTTAGTCAGCCATCCAGGCACTACTTCCATAACGTCCAATAACCTTTCTCGGAGCCAAACCGCACCCAGAATTATACCGTAATAAATCGCCGGTCCGATCCAAATACAGACACTAATCGGATTAACCACGGCCGCAATTTCCAAAGCTTCTTTTAATTGTTCAGACTCTTCTTTTTCTTTCTGTAACGAATAAATTGCACCTAATATCAAGCCAATAGTCATTGAGATTACAATATACTCTCGCAAGCTCCACAAGGGCGCTAATATTCCCAAAAATCCAAAAAACATTAAACATATTGTCATCATTAAAGGAATGTATGCCACAGCATCAATAAGATACTGTTTCAAGAGGTTTTTTGTTTCTGGCTAAGACGCCAACCTTTGGCTCTATCCCAGGCTCTGGGAATGGCTTTCAAGAAGCCGGTCAGATCAGAAATTAACCAACTAGTTGGACCGCCGACTGCCATACCGGCAAACAAACCGTACCAGTATTCTTGCCCCAGTTTCAGAGCCAAATAAGTACCGATTAACGCGCCGATTAGACAGCCGATCAGACACTGAGAATTGCTTTTCATTTTCAACCTCTTTTTTTTACTATTTGATTTAATGAACTGCCGTTAATATAATAAAACGAACTTATTATGTCAATAATTTTTCTCAAACAATCTGCCAATTAGCCTGCAGAGAAATTTGTGACCAATTGTCTTTACCGGCTTTTTTTCCATCAAAATATCCGGCCAAAGCGATCATAGCCGCATTATCTCCGGTATATTTCAAATCCGGACAATAAAAGTTGATGCCTTGCCTTCGGCAAAGTTTTTTAAATTCAGCTCTTAGCTTCTGGTTAGCACTAACGCCGCCTGACAACATAATATTTTGCACTCCATATTCCTGAGCTGCTTTGATGGTTTTAGTCGTTAAAACTTCAACCACTGCCTGCTGAAAATCATAACAAAGATTTTGAATATAGCTTTTTGTAAAAGGTTTTTTCTTTTTTTGAACTTCATATAAGACGGCTGTTTTGAGCCCGGAAAAACTAAAATCAAAAGTACCATCATCAATCATCGGCCGGGGCAAAACAATTAGCGAATCGCGAACAGCTAATTGCGAATCGTATTGTGAAGCATGTTTTGAAATCACCGGCCCGCCCGGATATCCTATTTTTAAAATTTTAGCCACTTTATCAAAAGCTTCGCCAGCCGCATCGTCTCTAGTCCTGCCTAACAGCTGATATTGTCCATGCCCTTTCATTAAAACTAATTCAGTGTGTCCGCCAGAAACAATCAAACAAACAGCGGGAAAAACATTTTTGTCAGTCAATAAACTCAGATTAGACAACCAATTAGAATAAATATGTCCCTCTAGATGATTAATGCCGACAATCGGCTTTTGCCAAAGATATGACAAGACTTTGGCAGTTTCCGTGCCCACCATCAAAGAAGTAATTAAACCCGGTCCGGCAGTTACAGCTATTAGATCAATTTGCTTTTTGCCTAAAGCCTGGTCGATCACTGGCATAATCATCTCCACGTGTTTTCTGGCCGCTACTTCTGGCACAATCCCGCCGAATTGCTGATGAATTTTTACCTGGGACGATACTACGTTACTGACGATCTGCAATTTGCCATTTGCGATATGCAATAATGATGCCGCGGTTTCATCGCAGGACGATTCAATGCCTAATATTGTAATTTTTTCTTTCTTCATAAAGGGCTTTTTATTTTTTTAATATTATTAATAGCAACTTTGGTATAAATTTGTGTGGTCCTTATATTCTGATGACCTAAAAGCTCTTGAATATATCTTATATCAACATTGTTTTCAAGTAAATGGGTAGCAAAGCTGTGTCTTAATGAATGAAACGTAGCTTTTTTCTTTATTCCAGCTTTTTCTAAATTCTGTTTAAAAATTTTCTGGACCGTTCTTTCTTCCAGCCTACCACCTCGTTCACTTTCAAAAATCAAATTCTCAGTAGATTTATTTTTGATAAATTCATGCAATTCTTCTTTGATTTTTTCTGGTAATAATGTTAGTCGATCCTTGCCACCTTTGGCTTGTTTAATATGAATTGTTAAATTATTAAAATCCAAGTCACCAACTGTTAGTCCAGCAACTTCACTCACTCTAAGTCCTGCTCCATAAGACAAGGCTAAAATTAACTTATGTTTAATATTTGCCGTGACTTCAATCATTTTAAAGATCTCTGTTTTTGATATAGCCACTGGTAAATACTTTTCCCGCTTGGGACGTTTAATTGTAAAAAATAATTTCCTTTTCAACACTTCTTGATAATAAAATTTTAAAGCAGAAATAGTCAAATTTAAAGAAGTGTTAGTCTGTTTTTTGCCTTTTAAATATAATAGGTAAGATTTAACATCCTTGGCACTAACTTCCCTCGGCGATTTCCCAATAAAATGCAAAAATTTTTGGTTTATGGAAAGATAGGTTTTTATGGTTCTTTTGGAAAATCCTCTAATGACCAGCTCTTTGGCAAGAGTAAATAAAAAATGGCGACGAGTCGGCTCTAAGACGCTTTTCTTACTTAGAACGCCTAGCTCATCGCCATTATGGATTTCGTCATTCATAATGGCTTCTAATTAATAATTAGTGTTTACATCTTGGCTCATTTAAGCTATATTGTCAATAGGTCGTTCTCTTTCATGTCAAATGCGACATAGCAAATTCTTTAGGTGTTTTCATGTTTAAAGATAAGTGAGGTCTTTCATTATGATAATAGTCTAGATAAGTATTAACTTTATCTTGTATTGTTTTAAGA
>Ga0210057_1001523_pt1 | contig 34967 bp, 37 predicted proteins | sample CryGeyCG2114_010_2_FD_183968 | JGI IMG/M metagenome (GOLD analysis project Ga0210057, IMG submission 183968) | Groundwater microbial communities from aquifer - Crystal Geyser CG10_big_fil_rev_8/21/14_0.10 (SPAdes) (version 2) | ecosystem: Environmental > Aquatic > Deep subsurface > Groundwater ... | reverse complement strand
AAATTTGCAAATGCTCTTGGTATAGCTCCAGTACGTAGAGATTTACTTCAAGTTGTTCCAACGGACGCATATATGTCAAATTTTTATACTTCTGCCTTTTTTGCTAAAAGTTGGCTTGATCCATCACCAAAAGATACTAATAATATTTTTCGAAATATGGTTGAGAAAGTACTTTCCAATAGTATGTCTGCGGGAGAAGCTGTGAATGATGCTAGTGCTAAACTCGGGCTTTTATTAATTAAATGATTACCATGAAAAAAGTAAGTCCCGTTAGAGATAATAAAAAACATGTTTCATTATTATATTAACTTAATACATTAAATTTATGAAAATCTCTAACGGGATAAGTTTAAAATTATTTTTGATATCTATATTTATATTAACTGGAATTTTTTCTTTATTTTTTATTTCTAATACAAAAGTAAGAGCTCAAACAGAAAATAAAATAATAGTAAGGACGACTGGATATTCTGTATTGAGCCCTAATAACTTTGTTTTTATTGGAAGTTATTCTGGTAATTTTGATAAAAAAGGGTTTACTACTAATTTTGAATTTAAAAAATATAATTCAAAAACGATAGTTAGTTCAGGAGATTTATCTGAATATTTTAATTCGTTGGATGAGGAAAAAGAAACAACAATCGAAATTGTGCGTAAAACGACAGCAGATGAGGCTGATGTTTTCTTTACTAGTCCAGAGCTTAATCTTTTTTCTACATATTATTTCAGGGCAGTTGGTTGTATTGAGGAAGATCCTATTAAAGGGGATGGTTGTATTAAAGATAATTCAGTTCAAAAATTTTATGGTGATGTTATGAGCCTTAGTACTGGCACTATTCCATATGGAGCTACATATACATATCCATATAGTTTTGATGTAGATACAGGTAGTGACATACAGAATGGTGATGCCTCTCAATGTAAGATTACAGAGACTTTCACTAGTAGTGGTTGTAAAGAAAAAACTACAGGTACTACACCGGATTCGATACCAAATACACCACCAGAGATACCTATAATTACAGGTTCAACACAAAATGCAGATCCGGCACCTAATCTTGAAGATTTTAGTGGTGGTTTGGTAAAATGTGGTACAGCACATTATCCTATTGTACAAGGTGATCCAAAAAGTGGAATGGTCAGCAATCCGTGTGGTTTTAAAGATATAATGGAATTGATTAATACAGTTATTAAATTTCTTTTACAAGATATTGTTTTGCCTTTAGCTGCTATAATGTTTGCATACGCAGGATTTGAGCTTGTGACTTCAGGAGGGTCAACTGAGAAGAAATCAAAAGCAAAAAAGATATTTACAGATGTAGCTATAGGGCTAGTTATCATAGTAGCAGCTTTCCTTATAATACAGACTATATTGTCAATCGTGGGTTATACAGAAGTGTCTACATGGAATAAGCTTTAATTTTAATATATAATAATATATACATGAAATATATAAAAAATAATTTAAATAAATTTTTATTAGGAGCTTTTATATTTATTTTGCCTATTATTTCTTTGGCTGAAGATAAAGTAACGATAGAGAATCCACTAGGGTCAACAAATACATTAATTGGTTTAGTAAAAAAGATTTTAGAAGGAGCTGTAAAGATAGGTATGCCTGTCATTGTGCTTGCTATTATTTATTCTGGTTTTCTTTTTGTAGCAGCACAAGGTAATTCTGAGAAATTAAATGAAGCAAAACGTTCTCTTATATATACTTTGATTGGTGCAGCGATACTTTTAGGGTCGTGGACTATCGCACAGCTTATAGCAGATACGGTTAAAGCATTATAAGTAATTTTAATAAATATATTTTATATGATGTGTACATTAGCTTCTAGTCCTTTATTCCAAGATCTTTTATCTTATGTAAGTTGCATTATTGGTAAGTCAGTGATTCCTCTTATTTTTGCTTTAGCTACAGTTATGTTTATCTGGGGAGTAGTTCAATATGTTATTAATAATGAAGAGGATGCAAAAAGAGAAAAAGGTAAACAATTTATGATATGGGGAATTATTGCTTTGACTGTTATGTTTTCTGTTTGGGGTTTAGTTAGGATCCTGGGAAATACTTTTGGTATTCAATATGCTATCCCACAGTTAAAACAATCAAAGTGATAAGATTTGCATTATTTTTGTTCTTTTTGTGATATAATATGTGTATATTATTAGTTTATTAGGTCGGGTTAATTATTATTAGTCATTTATAAATTTATGAATCCCGTTAGAAATTTACAAAACGGGGTTAAATTATAAAAATAAGAATTATTCATCTTTATATATCTTAGGATAATGTATGGATAGAATGATTTCTAAACGGGATGAAGAAAAAATTAATTGTGTTGTCGAGTTCAGTTTTAGGTTTTATGCCATTTGTTGTTTTTGCTCAAGTATCAACAGGTTGTAGTGATCCACAATATGCTGGAAAGATCCAAGGTATTCTTTGTACAATAGGGAATATTTTAGATACTATTATTCCAATTTTGGTTGTATTGGGTGTTGTTTATTTTGTATATGGTGTTGTTATGTTTGTTATTGCAAGTGAAGAAGAAGCAAAAACAAAAGGAAGAAATAGTATGATTTATGGCATTATTGGTTTGGTTGTTATTATAGCTATGTGGGGACTTGTTGGTATTGTTATGAGGACTTTTAATGTAGATAATACAGGTACGCTTCCAGGTAATATTCCATCAGTTTCTTTCTAAAATATATGCTTACAGATTTACTCTTTACAAATGTAGCTTATGCAAGTGTTGATTCTATTGTAGAGAAAATCAACAAACTTATTATAAATCCAATTATTGTATTTCTTTTTGCTTTAGCAGTTGTTTATTTTCTTTATGGTATATTTCAGTTTATTGCAAATCAAGATAATGAAGAAGCAAAAACAAAAGGCAAGAATCATATAATATGGGGGACTATTGGAATAGTCATAATGATAGGTGTGTTTACAATATTAGGTATCATTATGAGGACTTTCAATATAGAGGGAATAGATCCACAAATGGGAACTGTTCAAATTAAATAAGAAAATAATTAACAATATAAAAAGCCAGCATTAGTGCTGGCTTTTTATATTGTTAGTTTTAAATTTTTATTTAAGCATGCTTCATTGGTTCAGACATATATACTTCTTCAGAACGGTGGACATATCTCCATAAGAATATTATTGCTATTACCATTATTACAAAGAAAATCCATTGAGCGAGACCATTTGGCATAAAGCTATTTGATCCGAGTAATGCATTTGCAGTTAGACCATTAAAGTTTTCTTTAGTATTATTTGTAGATACTGTATTGTTTGTTTCTGTAGTATTTGTGTTTATTGTATTAGTATTGTTATTTATTGTGTCAGTATTATTAGTTGTAGTAATAGCCGTGTTATTTTTTATGGTGAATATAGAAGCATTTGAATATCCTCCGCCTGGTTCACCATTAAAAACAGTTAAAAAGAATTTATCTTGGTTATATATATCATTAGGATAAATATCTACCATAAGATGATTAGAATCTATAAAATTAGAGTTGATATTAGAGCTGTTTTTCCTAACTACTGAATTTGGAATAAAACCACTTCCATTTATTGTAATGGTTATTTTATTGTTTATTTTATTATTAATAGAACTTGGTTCTATTGAAGAAATACTTGGTTTTGGATTATTTTGATTGTTTGGTTCAGAATAATATCCATTATAAGCATAAATAGGTAAAGTCAAAGAAAGTTCAAAAACAAAGACTAAAATACTTGAAAGTAATATTATTTTATTATTTATTTTACTCATCCCGTTTAGAAATTATACTATTTATACATATATATTTTATATATAAAAATAGGTAATTAGTGTTATTTTATAATGGTTTCCCGTTTTGTAAATTTCTAACGGGACTTATATTAACAAGTATAGCACTTATTAATATAAAAGTCAAGGTGGGCAAGGGGGGACTCGAACCCCCACCTCTTACGAGACCAGTTCCTAAGACTGGAGCGGCTACCAATTACGCCACTTGCCCAAGTATTTTTAATGCAACTCTTTTCTTTCTTGATAAGCATAACACATTTCCTTTATATATTTCATTAAGGATAATAAAGCTATCTTTTTTACAAAGTGAAAGAGTATAAACAGAACTATTTTTTGATTTACAAATTGAACCTCCTTTTATACCATTAAATACTATTTTACACATTTTTAAATTCCAATCAAGGAATTCTTTACTTGCTGAACAAAGCCTAACTTTATATTGAAGATGTTTGCTTTCAGGATGTTTAGATATTGATATACTTCCATCACCATCTATACATCCTCTAAAAAAGTTACCAAAATATTTTTGAGGTATTTTTAATTCTGATATTGTTTTTGATTTTTTAGGTGTTAAACCCAGATCTAATAAAAAATTAAAAAAATTTTTATCTCCAAATTGAAGCATATAATATTTTTTATCTTTTGATCTACCCCTAGCGGTTTTGCTAAATTTATTTGTAATTTTTAAATGTTTTTTGCAATTTGTTACCATTTCATAGTCTTTTGATGTGATAATTATATGTCTCAAGTCATTAGATAGATTACCATCAGTTGCGATTACTCCTATGATGTATGCAAAATTATTATTCCAAATTAATTTTACTTTATTTTTTCTATATGCCATATTCTTATTATACTAAAACATATAGCATATGCCAATAGTTACAAGAAAAAATTAACAAATTTTTTCTTGTCCGCCCGCTCGGGATCGAACCGAGGACCTTATCCTTAAGAGGGATCTGCTCTACCAGCTGAGCTACGGGCGGAAATAAAATACTACATAAGCGACTAAAAGAACTTACTATTTATTTTGCTGTATACCTACCAAAACATCTATACTTGCCCGTCTGAAGCTTTAGCAAACGCGGGGACGGAAATGAAAAATTAATTATCAATTATAAATTGATTGTGCCCGAGGTGGGAATCGAACCCACATCCCTTGCGAGACACGATTTTAAGTCGTGCGCGTATACCAGTTCCGCCACTCGGGCAATTGTAAAACCAACTTATCTATTATATATTTTTATTTTCAAATTACAATTGAGGCCTGGGGCGGAATTGAACCGCCGCATAGAGATTTTGCAGATCTCTGCCTTACCACTTGGCTACCAGGCCGAATATTTTATTTAAAAAGTCTAACCATTTCGAAGCAATTCGTCAATTTTTTGTCTATTCTTTTCTCCTTTATCTATTTGGATGTCTATAAATGGAATAGTTTTAATTTGCATATTCTTTTTTAAATGTGTGCGTAATTCTCCTCTTTTACGTTTTACAAAATCGAGTGCATCGTGTTCTTTTTCATCAGGAAATACTGTTATAAAAATAGTGGCACGTTTGAGATCTGGAAATACATTACAAGAGGTGACTGTGATAAGAGAAGTGTGGTTATTTTCATGTCCTAAAAATTGAGCTCCAAGCTCTTTTATGAGATTTGCTACTTTTTCATTTCTTTCCATTATTTTTGTGTTATGTTGAATGATTCAATAATATCTCCTTCTACAATTTCTATTTTTGATTCTATCATCATTCCAAATTCTACACCTTCTTCGACCTCTTTTACTTTTACTTTACCTTTTTCTAGATTTACTATTTTTCCACGCCCTATTTCAAATTCTCTTCTTATTATTTTCACTGTTTTATTTAACATAATACATCCTTCTAATATTCTACCACCGATTATTTGTCGTTCTTTTGTATGACTAAAGGCCTTAAGTATCTTTGCTCTACCTGTAGTTTCTGTTGTTTCTATTTTTGGTCTTCTTTCTTCTATTTCAGTTGTAAGCCATTCAGTCATTTTATAGATGATATCAAATGATGAGATGTGTATACTTCTTTTATCTGCTAACTCAATAGCACTTTTATCTATTTTTACATTAAAAGCAATTACTAATACATTTTCACAACTACTTATATTTTTTATATCTGATTCTCCGATAGGTCCTACTCCTTTTTGTATAATTTTAAATTCTGCATTTTTACTTACTGTGGCGTTAAGCTCGTAGTTTATTTTATTTATTTCTTTTTCTATCGCCTCTATTGAACCCGATATATCAGCTTTTAATATTATTGGTATTATTTTTTTATCACTATTTATTTTGTTTACTTTTTCATTTTTATTAGTATTTTTATTCTTTTCACAATTTTCTATATATTTTGCTACTTCTTTTTTATTTTTAAAAGATTTAAATTCTGATCCTATTTGAGGAATTTTAGAAAAACCAATAAGTCGTATAGGTGATGAGAAGCTTACTTCGTTTATTTTTTCTCCTAAAAAGTTTTCCATTATATTTGTAGAACATGTACTATCTTCTGTTGCTACAATCATTCCCTTTGAAAGGGTTCCATTTTTTATTATTAGTGTAGCTTCTATCCCACGCTTTGAATCAAGATTTGCCTCAAGTATAAAACCTGAAGCATTTTCTTCTTTGTTTCCAGTAAAATTTTCCATTTCAGAAAGAATATTGATTAAAGATAGTAAATCATCGATTCCAGTGCCCTTTTTTGCAGAAATTTCTATAAATGGTATTTTACCACCATAATTTTCAAGATATATTTCATTTTCAGCTAGTTCTGTTTTTGTTTTTTCAATATTTGCATTTTCTTTGTCAATTTTATTTATTGCAATTATACATGGTATTTTATTTTCAATAATAGTTTTCCAAGCTTCTATTGTTTGTGGTTTCACTCCATCTTCTGCAGATACTATCAAGATAGCAATATCAGCTATTTGGCACCCTCGTTCACGCATTTTTGAAAATGATTCATGTCCAGGTGTATCTATAAAAGTTACTTTTTTTTCTTTTTTTGAATCTGTTTGTGTGAGTATGACTTCATAAGCAGAAATATTTTGTGTTATTCCACCAATTTCTTTTTCTACAATATTTGTTTTTCTTATATAATCAAGAAGAGTAGACTTACCATGGTCAATATGGCCCATTATTACCACTACTGGTGGTCTTTCTATTATGTTTTCTTTATTCATTTTTTCCATCCCGTTAGAAATTTATTCTTAATTATTAATATTTAACTTTTATATCCCATTTTCAATATTTACGTTATTTCTAACGGGATCCATTATATTTTTGCTTTATCTAATACATTTTTTTCTTCAGAAGTTAATTCATATTCTGATTTTCCATTTTTGATAGGTTTAGCAAAGACACTCATTCTTTCTCTTGAATATAGACTTGAAAATACTACTCCATCACCATCTTCATTTACCATACCAACAGCAAAACTCTGATTGCTTCCTTGGTCAGGAAAAGGATTGAATCGTATTGTTTCTAAACCCCTAATACTTTTTTTAAGTTTTTGATTTATTTCTATAATTTTTTTTTCTATAATTTCTTTTTCAGATTTTAATTTTGATATATTTTCTTCTAAGATTTTAATACTTTCTTCTAAATCTTTTGCTTTTTTACCAGCAAAAAATCTTTTTAGACGTTTTTCTGTCTTGATTATCCAAACAAAACTTAATAGAGTTGTAATTCCAAAAAAGATAAATAAAATTGTTTCGAGCTTTATATTCATCCCGTACGAAACCCTATCAATATTTTTTATGATAGAATTATTGTGTTATGATTAATTTCCCGTAGTTTCGTGCGGGATTCATATCGTTTCAATATATACTATTTTAATGGCTAAATCAAATAAAAATATATATTTAGATTATGCAGCTTCTGTAGATGCAAATCCGAGTTCTGTACATACACTTGGAATAAAAGCTAAAAAAGAATTAGAAAATGCACGTAGAGATGTGGCTAATATTTTAAGTGCTCGACATCAGGAAATAATCTTTACGAGTGGTGGAACAGAATCTAATAATCTTGCAATACAGGGAGTGGTATTTGTTAAAGCATTTCCTTTGTCTTTAAATGAAAGAGAGGCCTTCACTAAACCACATATCATTACAACTAACATAGAACATCCTTCTGTTTTGGAAACATTTAGAATATTAAAAAAAAGAGGACTAGCTCAAATATCTATAGTGCCTGTTGAGAAAAATGGGATAGTAGATCCTAAAAAAATAAAAAAAGAAATAAAGAAAAATACAATATTAGTATCTGTAATGTATGCAAATAATGAAATTGGTACAATACAACCAATAAAAGAAATTGCTAAAGAAATAAGACATTATAATAAAAACAACAGGCAAGGCCTGTTAAAAAACAGGTCTTGCCTGTTTCATACAGATGCAGTGCAAGCTGTTAATTATTTAGATCTTAATGTAGAAAAATTAGGTGTGGATTTGCTTTCACTTTCTGGTACAAAAATAGAAGGAGCTGGAAGAGTGGGTATTTTATATAAAAGAAAATCTGTATCACTTTCATCAATATTTGGTGGTGGAGATCAAGAAATGGGGTTACGTCCTGGTACAGAGAATTTGGCAGAAATTGTAAAATTTTCTGAAGCGTTAAAACTAATACAAAAAAATAAAGAAAAAGAAAATAAAAGATTAACTAAATTAAGAGATTATTTTATTAAGAAATTATCTAATTTTGATATTATTGTGAACGGAGATTTAAAAGAAAGATTACCAAATAATATAAATGTTACTTTTTTAAAAATTCCTAGTGATTTATTAGTTGTTGAACTTTCAGCAAAAGGAATAATGGCATCTTCAAAAAGTGCTTGTAAGAGTTCACAAAAAGGAGGTTCGTATGTAATAGAAGCTATTAATCCTAGTTTAAATAAAGAAATAGGTGGTGTTAGGTTTTCTTTAGGTAAAAGTACAACGAAAGCAGATATTGATTATACTATCAAAGCTTTATCACAAATTTTGCAAAAATTAAATAAGTGGTATAAGTAAATTTTTAATACTAGAAAAAAGCTTGACACTTGTGATATAATACAGGAATGGACGTAAAAGAATTAAATAAATCACAATTAATAATGCTTGCTATATTGCTTTCTTTTGTCACTTCTATTGCGACAGGTATTGTCACTGTGACTTTAATGCAACAAGCTCCTTCTTCTGTGACTGTCCCTATCAATCGTGTAGTTAGAGAGACTGTGGAGAAGATCGTTCCACAAGAAGGTAAGACTGTCACGAACACAGTGATTATTAAAGAAGAAGATTTGGTCGTAGATGCTATTGCTAAAAATCAATCAGCAGTTTTTTCTATAATGAAAGAGACCTTAGATGCAGATGGTAAAACTATTGAAGTAGGAGCTGGAAGAGGGTTTGTAGTTTCTAGTGATGGTATAATTGCAGCTGATAATACTCTTGTTTCAGGAGGACAAGTTTATTATGTAAAGAATAATAGTGGAAAGTTTAAAACTGATTTTGTTTTAACTGATACAAATGGATTTTCATTTCTTAAGATAGGTGCTCCACTTGATGAAAAGAACAAAGTTACTTTTTCTGTTCCAGTGTTTGGTGATTTAAATAAAATGAAAGCAGGACAGAAGATTTTAATTTTAGGAAATGTGATATCGTCTTTTATGTTTGAAGGTGATAAAGATATTAAGATAAATGTTACAAAATCAAATGCTGGTGCATTAGTGCTTGATTTAAATGGTGATGCACTAGGAATAGCATTATCCGGTGATACTACATCTTTTACTTCAATTGGTGCTATTAGAGAAGCTCTAAAAGCTAAAGATGCTACACTAAAGCTTGAAACAAAAACACCATAAAATAAGTAATTACGAATTAAAAATTACGAATTACGAATTAAAATTTGAAATTAATAATTTGAAATTGAGAATTAAATATATATGCCACCACTTAATAAATTTACAACTAAATCAAAAGATGCAATCAAAAAGGCTCATGAGTTAGCTATTGAACGTGGGCAGAATCATGTTTCTTCTCTGCATTTACTTGCAGCTTTATTGCTTCAAGAAGAAAGTATGGTGAATTCTATTTTAGATAGATTAGAAATAGATACGATGTTTTTGACAGATTCTATATTAGAAACTATTGAGACACCAGAATCTCATAGTACTCTTTCTCCTGCATATCAGATCTATCTTAATCCTGATTTAGCACAAGTGATAGAACATTCTGTAAAATTATCAGAATATATGAAAGATGATTTTGTGTCTACTGAACATCTTTTTATCGCGATGCTTGAGATAGCAGGAGAAGCACGAGAAGTTTTAGCACGATTTAGAATATTAAAAGAACCTGTTTTGAAAGTGTTAGAAGAACTTCGTAGTCAAAACATTACAGATGTATCTGAACCAAAGAAATTTAGATTACTTTTAAAATATACTCGTAATTTAACAAAATTAGCTAAGGAAGATAAACTCGATCCTGTGATTGGGCGTGATAATGAAATAATGCGTATTATTCAGATTCTTTCTCGTAGGACTAAAAATAATCCTATTTTAATAGGAGAAGCTGGTACAGGTAAGACAGCAGTAGTGGAAGGTCTTGCAGAACGTATTACAAAAAATAATGTTCCAGAATCTTTAAAAGATAAAGAGCTCGTTTCTCTTGATTTAGGTTCTCTTATTGCTGGTACAAAATATCGTGGAGAGTTTGAAGAAAGATTGAAAGGTATAATGAAAGAGATAGAAAGAGCTGATGGAAAAGTTATTCTTTTTATTGATGAGATACATACCATTGTCGGTGCTGGAGGGTCAGAAGGTACTATGGATGCTTCAAATATGTTAAAACCCGCACTTTCTCGTGGAGAGTTGAGGGCAATAGGTGCGACGACTTTAAAAGAATATCAAAAACATATTGAAAAGGATCCAGCATTGGCTCGTCGTTTTCAACCTGTCTACATTGATGAACCAAACATAGAAGATGCTATTACAATACTTCGTGGACTTAAAGAGAAATATGAGCTTTTTCATGGTGTACGAATTACTGATAATGCGATAATAGCTTCAGTAAATCTTTCTACTCGTTATGTCACAAATAGATTTTTGCCAGATAAGGCTGTAGATCTAATAGACGAAGCCTCTTCTTCTTTAAAAATTGCACTTGAGAATAAACCTCCTATTTTAGAAGAAACACATAGAAAAATAATGAGACTAGAAATTGAAAAAGAAGCATTAAAAAAAGAAATTGAAAATAAATCAAAAGATAATAAAGGTACAAAAAATAGAATAAAAGAAATAGAAAAAGAAATTGCTAATTTTCATGAGAAAACGAAAGAACTTGAATTAAAGTGGCAAAATGAAAAAGATATAGTGATAGAAATTCGTTCAATTAAAAAAGAACTTGATACTTTACGTTTGTCTGCTGAAGATGCAGAGATGAAAGCTGATTTATCTCGTGTTGCTGAGATACGTTATGGTAAAGTTCCTATTCTTAAAAAAGAATTAGAGACAAAACTTTTACGCTTAAAGAAACTTCAAAAATCAAGAAGAATTTTAAAAGAGGAAGTGACAGAAGAAGATATAGCAGAAGTCGTAGCACGTTGGACTGGAATTCCTCTTACTAAAATGCTTGAGGAAGATCGTGCTAAATTGCAAAGGATAGAGGAAGAATTGAAGAAGAGGGTAGTCGGTCAAAATGATGCTATATCACGTGTTTGCGATGTAATACGTCGTTCACGTGCTGGTATAGGGGATCCAGATAGACCAAGTGGTTCATTTATATTCTTAGGTCCTACTGGTGTCGGAAAAACGGAACTTACAAAAGCTCTCGCTCAATTTATGTTTAATGATGATAGTGCTCTTATAAGAGTAGATATGTCTGAATACATGGAGAAGCATTCTGTTTCTAAACTTATTGGTTCACCTCCTGGATATGTTGGTTATGATGAATCAGGTCAGCTCACTGAATCAGTCAGACACCGTCCATATTCTGTAGTACTTTTTGATGAAATTGAAAAAGCTCATCCTGAGATTTTTAATATGTTACTTCAAGTGATAGATGAAGGAAGATTAACAGACGGAAAGGGAAGAGTGGTTAATTTTAAAAATACAATTATTATTCTCACTTCAAATATTGGTTCTCAATTTGTTGAGAAAATGGAATCAATTGGATTTTCTAATAATTCTGATAAAGAAAATTATAGTAATATGAAGGAAAAAGTGATAGAAGCTATGAAAGATTATTTCCGACCAGAATTCATAAATCGCTTAGATGAAATAATTGTATTTGATATTCTCACAGAAGAAGCTATCAAAGAAATAGTTAATTTGAGAATAAAGATTGTAAAAGATAGACTTCTTGTTAAGAATATAGATTTTAAAATTTCTGATGAAGCTTTATCTTATTTAGCAAAAGAAGGATACAATCCACATTATGGTGCAAGACCACTTAATCGTTTAGTTCAGAATAAGATTTTGAATCCAGTGGCAAATTATATTATTTCAAATAGTGCGAAGAAAGGGGATACAGTATTTGTTTCTGTTAAAAATAATGAACTTTTGATTGAAACAAAAAAAGGAAAAATAAAAAGTCCAATACATATAGGCTCTAAGTCTTCGAGTAGAGTGTAGATAAATTTGATTAAACGAAAAAGAGCCCGTGTAATTATATAATATAATCCACTGACAGCTCTTTAATTTACATGATAGCTTTTTGGAAGCTTTCTGAAAATTCTTTTTCTTCTTTTTCCAAAGAAGTTAGAGATGATTTTTCAATAATTTTAAATTTTTCCGACATAGTATCAAAAAAAATATTTTCTTCCATGCTATTTAGATTAATTAAATAGAATAAAAAAAATTCTTCACTAATTAAAGAACGGAAGATTTTTTCTAATTGACTTATTAACTGTCCATTAAAGAAAATTATTTCTGTTATTTTTTTATTAGTAAGTGAAACAATTATGTCATATTCACACTGATATGAACGAAAAAATTTTCCATCTATTAATTCTTCTGGTTCCAGCGGTCTATCAACTACTAGAACTTTGATTTTTGGCTTTTTCATTTTATGGACCCTTTCGTATTATTTGATTGAATTATTTTGTACTTTTTATTAAGTACAAGAGTACAATATTTTGAAATAAAAATCAAATTTTATAATTATTAAAAATAACTATTCAAAGATGCAAAAAAAGTTATTTTATGTTATTTTGTATAAATGCGTCGGTGGTAGAGTGGTCAATTACAACAGACTGTAAATCTGTCGCCTTCGGGCTACGTAGGTTCGAATCCTACCCGGCGCACAAAATTAAAAATGCTTATTCGTGTTATAATAGTAAGATGAAACAAAAAGGGTTTGTTAGTGTTATATTTGTTGTCTTAGCAGTTGTGCTTGCTGGCATAATTATGTATTTAACTTTAATTAAAAAAGTCGATGCACCTGCGAATGATAATCCAATAATGCAAGAACCCATTAAAGTTGGATGTGATTTTGATAAAGATACTCGAATTAAAACCATTAATACTTTTGTTGATAGTTGGCTAGAATTTGAAAAAAAAGTAGTAGAGCGTCCAGTGTTAGGGTCTACTGTGTGGGGTAAACCAAATTATTATCAGTTTATAGGAAACAATAGAATACTTATTAATTTTGAAGATGGACATGTAGCACTCGCTTCTGTTATTGAATATAGATGTGAGAAAGATAATGCTATAGGATTTTCTAATTTAGAGATTTTTAATGATTTTCCATTTAATGAAGTTAGGTGGAATAGTTTGTATAGTAAGTATGGTAATAAAGATTATGGTGTTTATTCTTATACAAAATCAATTTTTAAGGGTGGTAAAATAATTCAATACAATGATTGGACAGAAGTGCCAGAGAATCTTTTTATTTGGTATCCAAAAGGGTATTAAATTTTTTAAAAGTTTGTTATTTTTTAAAATGTATGCTATTATTAGTCTAACTGAATTTTAGGCCTCTGGTCTTTTTTTATTTAGACATAACAATTATTTTAAAAATTATGGAAATTAGAAATATCGCAATCATTGCACACGTTGACCATGGTAAGACTACTCTTACCGATGCTTTAATGAAGCAAAATGGTGGCTTGCAAGATGAAAATATATCAATGGATTCAAATGCTCTAGAAAAAGAGCGTGGTATTACTATTTATTCAAAAAATACATCTATAATGTATAAAGGTACGAAAATAAATATTGTAGATACACCTGGTCATGCTGATTTTGGTTCTGAAGTAGAACGTGTATTGCGTGCTGTTGATTCTGTGCTTCTTCTAGTGGATGCAGTAGAAGGACCAATGCCACAGACTAGGTTTGTTTTAAAAAAATCTCTTGAATTAGGTTTAAAACCTATTGTTGTTATAAATAAAATAGATAAATCTGCTTCTGATCCACACAGAGTTCATGAAGAAGTTTTAAATTTATTTTTTGAATTAGGAGCGAATGAAGAACAAGCAGATTTTGAAACTGTATATGCAATAGGGCGTGAAGGAAAAGCCTTTAACCATTTAGATGATAAGTCAGAAGATTTATCTCCACTTTTAGATAGAATTTTAGAAAAAGTTCCATCAGCATCTCTTAATGAAAAGGGAAAGATGTCTGCTCAGGTTTTTAATCTTGGTTATGATAATTTTCTAGGCCGTATGGCTGTAGCGAGAATTTATTTTGGAAAAATGTCGTCTCATGCTCAAGTTTTTATAAAAGGTGAAAATGGCATAAGAACAGGCAAGATAACTAAACTTTTTGGATTTGAAGGAATAAATAGAAAGGAAACAAATGAAGCAACTTCTGGAGACATTGTACTTTTGGCTGGTATACCAGATATTTATATTGGTGAGACTATCTGTGAAGATGAAAGCGTAGAGCAACTTCCTCATATAGCAATTGATGAACCAACATTGTCACTTAATTTTTTAGTAAATGATTCTCCTTTTGCTGGTCGTGAAGGGAAATATGTTACATCAAGACAAATAAAAGAAAGGCTAGAAAAAGAACTTGAAATAAACGTAGGGTTAAAGGTTGATTTTTCTCCTGATCAAGGAGATAAAATGGGACCCTCGTTTTTTAAAGTTTATGGGAGAGGAGAGCTTCATGTCGCTATATTGCTAGAAAATATGCGAAGAGAAGGATTTGAAATACAAGTTTCTCAACCTGAAGTAATAATTAAAGAAAAAGATGGAATCAAAACAGAGCCATATGAAGAATTAGTTGTAGATGTTCCGATGGAATCATCTGGAGTAGTTATAGAAAAAATAAACAAGAGAAGAGGTATGATGATAGACATGATGGAGAAACAAGGTATAGCAAGAATTGTTTTTAATATACCAACACGTGGGTTGTTAGGATATCGTGGTGAATTTATTATAGATACAAAAGGAGAAGGTATAATGTCTTCACGAGTTACTGGTTTTGAAAAATATGCAGATGAAATAAAAAAACGTGAGTATGGATCAATGGTTTCAATGGTTGCAGGTAAAGCAGTTTCTTTTTCACTTGCAAATCTACAAGAACGTGGTATAATGTATATTGAACATGGTGCAGAGGTGTATGAGGGTATGGTTATAGGTAATGTTTTAAAGGGAGATGATATGTCTGTAAATCCTATAAAAGGTAAACAGCTTACTAATATGAGAGCATCAGGCACTGATGAAGTAGTATATCTAAATCCAGCATTTATTTTGAGTATAGAGCGTGGGTTAGAAGTTATGAATGGTGATGAATATTTAGAAATTACTCCAAAATCAGTAAGAATTCGTAAAAAATATTTAACTGAATTAGATAGAGTTAAATCACAAAGGAAAAAATAAAATTTAGTTGACATTAAGTAAACTAAGTGTATTATATAAAATATAGTATTAAATATTTTTTTAAAGAAAGTTATTTAATAAAAAATTATGTCAACAATATCCTTTAAGCCAAAACAAGTAACAAAAAGAATAACATCTCATCTTCAAGATCGTACACGTGATGTCATCATGAATCGTTTTGGTTTGACACCTGATGCAAAGAGCAAAACTCTTGATGAAATTGGTAAAAAATATAATATAACAAGAGAGCGTGTTCGTCAGATAGAAGACTCTGCTTTATCATTAATCAAGAGATCTGCTGCATATAAAGAAGAACAGGTAGTTTTTGAAGAATTAAAGCAGTTGATACATTCTTTAGGGTCAATTATTGCTGAACATGATTTATTGTTACATATTTCAAAAGATAGAAATATACAGAATCACATTCATTTCTATTTAGAATTAGGAGATTTTTTCAAAAAACATAGAGAAGATAATCATTTTAAAACACGTTGGAGCGTAGATGATGAAATGGCTTCAAAGGTACATGATTCTCTTAAGAAGCTTTATATAAGTTTAAATGATGAAGATTTAATACTAGAGACTGAGATGATTAAAAGATTTTTTGATCAGATGAAAGATGTTGCTGAGCATTATAGAAATGAAGAGATTGTTAAAAGATGGCTTTCTATGTCTAAGACTATTTCTAAAAATCCATTAGGAGAATGGGGAAAAGCAACTTCACCAAATGTACATACTCGTGGAGTTAAAGATTATGCTTTTCTTGTAATGAGAAAACATGGTTCACCTATGCATTTTAAAGAAGTTGCAGATTCTATTACTAAAACTTTTGGACGCAAGACACATTATGCTACTTGCCACAATGAACTCATTAAAGATTCACGATTTGTTTTAGTTGGACGTGGCCTTTATGCACTTGCTGAATGGGGGTATAAGACAGGTATAGCTCGTGAAGTTATTCGTGATATTTTAAAAAGAGAAGGTCCACTTTCAAAAAATGATGTAGTAGAAAGAGTTATGAAAGAAAGATATTTTAAAAAAAATACTATTTTAGTTAATCTTGTAAATCCTAAATTTTTCAAAAAGAATAAAAATGGTTTTTATTCTGTAATTTAATTATATTGTTTTCTAAAAGAGGCATATCTAAGTTTAGATATGCCTCTTTTCGTTTACTTTATTTATATTTTAATATAAAATATAGATAGTATGGATACAATATTAAAGGAGATGAAACAATTTTGGCTAGCACTTGCTTTTTTAATACTTGGATATTTTATTTTACAATTTGATATTGTAGCTTTTTGGACTTATAAGATACTTCTTGGAATTTTACCTGTTGTAATAACGATAGCTTTAGCTTTTGTTGCTCATCAATTTTGGATTCATTATGTACAAGCTAATTTTATTTCTGGTATTGAGTGGGTTTTACTTGAAATAGTTCCACCAAGAGATGTAGTGAGATCTCCAAAAGCAATGGAGCTTTTTGTTACTAATGCTCTTTTTCATTTTAGTAATAAAGGAGGAATTGAGACATATTGGCAGGGAGCCGTTTGGTTTTGGTTTTCTTTGGAGCTAGTGTCTTTAGATGGACAAGTGCATTTTTATATTCGTATTCCTTCACGTTTGAAAAGTCTGATTGAAACTCAAATGTATGCACAATATCCACAAGCACAAATAAAAGTGGTAGATGATTATACTTTGGCTGTTGATAAAATTACTCCAGATAGTGCTTGGAACTTATGGGGTTGTGAGTTTAGATTAGCAAAACCAGATGTATATCCGATTAAAACTTATATTGATTTTGGTTTAGATAAAGATCCAAAAGAAGAATATAAAGTTGATCCTATTTCTCCAGTGGTAGAGCTTTTTGGTTCAATTAGCAAAGGAGAGCAAATGTGGATGCAAATTGTTATTACTCCTTCTAAGAAAAAATTTCGTACAAAAGAAAAGAGTTTTTCACTTTTTAATTTAATAGATAACATTCAGAAAGAAGGTATGTTTTCTTTTTATCAGTATCATGATTGGGTAGAAGAAGGGAGAGAAGAAATTTTGAGATCATTAAAGGAGTTTACGAGTGCTCGTGAAAAACCAGACCATACATTTTCAAAAGAAGTTCGTTCTCCTGATTTTATGAAGTCTATGATGGAAGGAGCTGGTAAAAAAATGTTGAAAGTTGGTTTTGATACTGGAATTAGAATATGTTATGTCGCCAAGAAAGAAGTATTTAATATGAATAATCGTAGAAATATTCGTCTTATTTTTCGTCAATATGCTGCACCTTTTATTAATGAACTTACTCGTATAAATTCTACTCAAGCTGATGCTTTCAGTTCTAATATTATTGCTGGGTTTTTTCCTCTTTCTAGTAAAAAAATTATGCATTTATCAGATAGAATGCTTGAAGAATATAGAGAACGAGAATTTTTTCATCCACCAATGAGACATAAAATACATTTACCTTGGCCACTTTCTCCATTTTTATTTCCTAACTTTTTTCACCATCATATAAATATCTTAAATACTGAAGAGATAGCTACTTTGTGGCATTTCCCTGGTCAGATATTAAAGGTTCCTACACTCGAACGTATAGAATCAAAAGAAGCTTCTCCTCCTACAAATTTACCTATTTAATTTATGGAAGATTTGAATTTGTTAAATAATATAGTTTCTGTAGATAATAATTCTTTTAAATTAAATTCTTCTAATAAGAAAAGTGCTATTTATATTATTGGTATAATAATACTTTTTTTATTTACATATTTTTTATTTTTTAGCGCTCCATATGATTTTCAAATAGATACTATTATAAATATAAAAGAAGGTTCAAGTTTGAGATATACTTCAAAATATCTAGAAGAAAATAATATTATTCGTTCTAGGGTTATTTTTGAAACTTTTGTAATAATTTTAGGTGGTGAGAAATATTTAGCATCAGGAGATTATTTATTTGAAAGTAAAATATCTGTTTTTGAAGTTGCTAGACGTATAGTAAACAAAGAAAGACACCTAGCACCAGTTAAAGTGACTATACCAGAAGGTTTTAATGTGTTTGATATTTCTAAAATTTTTATTTCTAGGTTGCCAAATTTTAAGGAAAAGGAATTTTTATTAGAAGCACAAAAAATGGAAGGTTATCTATTTCCAGATACTTATTTTTTTCTTACTACAGATGATGAGCAAAATGTATTATCATCTATGAATAGTAATTTTGAGAAAAAAATAATACCTATTAGGCCTTTTATAAAGCAATCAGGTAAAACTGAAAAAGATATTATAATTATGGCTTCTTTAATAGAAGAAGAAGCCAATGGAGATATAGATAGAAAAGTTATTTCTGGAATTTTATGGAATAGAATTTTTATTGGTATGCCTTTGCAAGTAGATGCAGAGCTTAGTACTTATAAAACAAAAGGGTTACCAGAGAATCCAATTTCTAATCCTGGAATAAAATCAATAGAAGCTGCAATATATCCAGAAGTTTCTAATTATCTTTATTATTTACATGATAAAGATGGTAATATACACTATGCAAAGACTTTTGCAGAACATAAGGTTAATAAATTAAAGTATTTGAAATAAAAATAATTTAAAATACAAAATAGCTACTTTTTCATGACCCGCACACGAACTTGACGTCATTATGTATCTTGTTGCAGCATATGCTGAAAAAAGTACTATTCTACATTTTTTATAAAATTTTATGAGAAAACACAATTTAGCTTTTATAGATATAGAAACTACAGGACTTAATGTAATAAAACATGAGATTATTGAAATTGGTTGTGTCATAACAACACCTGGATTAAAAGTAATTGAAAAATTTGAATTAAAAATAAAACTAAAAAAAATAAAAAGTGCTGAACCTATATCTATTAAAATTACTCATTATAATAAAAAAGATTGGGAAAACGCTTTTTCTTTAGAAGAAGCAATTAAAATTCTTTCTGAAAAAGTGAAAGACTGCATAATGATAGGACAAAATGTTTCTTTTGATTCAGGATTTTTGGAATATAATTTTTTGAAAGTTGGATTAAAAAATACTATGCATTATCATAAATTAGACACTATATCTTTAGCTTGGGCAAAATTACATAGAAAAAAGAATATTACACATTTTTCTTTACGTGAATTATGTAAACATTTTGATATAAAAAATGAATGTCCACACGATGCTCTTTCAGATGCTTATGCCACATATAAGCTTTACAAAAAACTAATGAAACTGTAATATCAAAATATAAAATAGCTACTTTTTCACGACCCGCATACAAACTTGATGTCATTATGTATTTTGTTGCAGCGTATGTCGAAAAAAGCACTATTTTATATTTTGAATAAATATGAAGAAGAAAACAGTTTTTGTTGGAATATCAGGAGGAGTAGATAGTGCTGTATCAGCTGCGATACTTAAGAAACAAGGCTACGAAGTCGTTGGGGTTTTTATACGTACTTGGCATCCAAATTTTTTAAAATGTAATGAAGAAGAAGAAAGACTTGATGCTATGAGAGTTGCAGCACATTTAGATATTCCATTTTTGACTTTTGATTTAGCTGATGTATATAAGAAAGAAGTGGCTGATTATATGATATCTGAATATAAGGTAGGTAGAACTCCTAATCCAGATGTAATGTGTAATAAAGAAGTGAAATTTGGTGTATTTCTTAAAAAAGCTATTTCTATTGGTGCAGATTATGTAGCAACTGGACATTATGCACAAAATTTTTCAAAAAACATAAAGCATTTGCTTTCTCATGGCCCGTACTCGAACTTGAATATGGTTAACAAAACTAATATTGCGTATACCGAAGAAAGCACTGCTTTATGTTTTTTAGGTAATGGTGTTGACACATCAAAAGATCAGAGTTATTTTCTTTGGACTTTAAAACAAGAACAATTAAAAAGAATTTTGTTTCCAATTGGTCATTTAAAAAAGATTGAAGTTAGAAAACTTGCGAAAAAATTTAATTTACCTGTTGCAGAAAAGAAAGATAGTCAAGGAATTTGTTTTTTAGGTGCTGTAGATTTGAAAGATTTTTTGAAACATTATATTAAAGAAAAAAAAGGGAAAGTATTAAATCAAAATGGAGAAGAGATAGGGTATCATAGTGGAGTAGTTTTTCATACATTAGGAGAACGTCATGGTTTTGTTATTACAAAAAAAGGTTCAAAAGATGGAGCTTATTATGTTATAGGTAAAGACTTAAAGAAAAATATTTTATATGTATCACAAGATAAAAATTTTCAACAGAATAAAAAGCAGCTGCTTTCTCACGGTACGTACTCGAACTTGAATGTGGTTAATGAAACTAATATTGCGTATGCCGAAGAAAGCACTGCTTTGTATTCTGTGAAAATTAAAGATGTAAATTGGATTCTGAGTGTACCCCAAGAAGGTAAAGATTATAAAGCTCAGATTCGATATCATGGAGAATTTTTACTTTGTAAAATAAAGTGTGCAAAGTCGAACTTTGCACAAATAATTTTTGGAAAACCTATTTTGGTTGCATCTGGTCAATCTTGTGTGTTATATGATAAAAATGTTTGTTTAGGTGGTGGAATTGTTATATAATATAAACATATGGATCCCGTTAGAGATTATGTAGTTGTTTTTCGGGACTCATAAAAATTAATTTTCAAAATTAATTTTATTATTAAACATTAATTAAGGTACGGAAATCTAGAGATTTCCTATCTCTAACGGGATGGAACAATTTTTTTTAGAAAATGGTGATTTTATTTTAAAATTAACAGTAGCTGTTTTATTAGGTATGTTTATTGGTGTTGAACGTCTTTTTGTACACAAAGAAGCTGGTATGAAGACTCATGCACTTGTTTCTATGGGTGCAGCTCTCTTTATAATTATTTCTGAAATGATGGGAGAAAAGTATATAAATTTACCTGGTTTTAATCCTGTAATGATAGCATCTAATATTATCGTAGGTATAGGTTTTCTTGGTGCTGGAATAATAATGTTTAGAGATTCTCGTCTTTTAGGTCTTACTACTGCTGGTGGGCTTTGGGTGACAGCTGGTATAGGTATGGCTTCAGGATTTGGACTTTTTAACCTAGCGATCATTTCAACGGTTTTAGTGTTGTTTATTTTTATTGTTATGAATATTCTTGAAAAACCAATTATAAGAATTTCAGGAGATGATATAGGTCAGTTAAAAAGTTAGTTAAAATTTTAATTTGTAAAAATATGCAGTCAGATGAAATTAGATCAAAATTTTTAAAATTTTTTGAAACTCGCAAAGGACATGAGCATAAAATAATTCCATCTTCTTCGCTGGTGCCTGAGAATGACCCTTCTGTACTTTTTACTACTGCTGGAATGCAACAATTTAAACAATATTATACTAATTCAAAAGATGCAGAAAAAGATTTTGGAAGTTTAAATGTTGTTACAATTCAGAAATGTATACGTACTGGAGATATAGATGAAGTTGGTGATTCTTCTCATTTAACATTCTTTGAAATGTTAGGCAACTTTTCTTTTGGTGGATATGGAAGAAAAGAAGCAATAAAATATGCTTATGAATTTATCACAAAAGAAATGATGTTGGATATTTCTTATGTTACTGTATACGAAGGAAGTAAAAATGTTCCTAAAGATGAAGAATCAATAAATATTTGGAAAGAACTTGATAAAAATATTAAAATTAAAGAAGAAGGTAGTGATGTATTTTGGGGTCCTACTGGAGATGCTGGTCCATGTGGTCCAACAACAGAAATATATTGTAAAAATGTAAATAATGAAGATTTAGAAATTTGGAATATAGTTTTTAATGAATATTTTTGTGATGGTTCTCGTGAGAAATTAGATAAAGGTGAAGCGATACTTAAAAAATTAGATATTATAGGAATAGATACTGGTATGGGTTTTGAGAGACTGGTTTCAATAGTACAAAAAAAGAAAAGTGTTTATGAGACTGATTTATTTAATAATCAAAATACAAAAGAAGAGAGAATAGTTGTAGATCATTTAAAAGCTGCATTATTTATTATTTCAGATGGTATCTTGCCTTCAAATACTAATCGCGGTTATGTCTTAAGAAGATTAATTCGTCGTGCTGTTAGATTTTCTAATGAATTATTAAAAAATATAATTAATAAAAACATAGAAAAATATAAAAATATTTATGTTTTAAATGGAGAGGAAGAGATTGAAAAAGAAGAAAGTAAATTTCGTGAAACCTTAGAAAGAGGTTTAAAAGAATTTGAGAAGGGAATTGATCCTTTTATTTTAGCAACCACTTATGGTTTTCCGATTGAATTAACACTTGAATTAGCTAAAGAGAAAGATAAAAAAATAGATCTTGAGGATTTTAATAAAAAGATGATAGAGCACCAGAAACTTTCTCAGACTGCGTCTATTGGTATGTTTAAGGGTGGCCTTCTTAATCATAATGAAAAAACTATTAGATTGCATACTGCACACCATTTACTTTTAGCTGGTTTGCAATATGTTGTAGGTAAAGAAGTAAAACAAAAGGGAAGTAATATAACAGAAGAACGTTTACGTATAGATTTTATTTGTGATCATAAATTAACTGATGAGGAAAAGAAAAAAGTAGAAGATTTTGTTAATAATAAAATTAAAGATTCTCTTAAAGTTATTCATTACGAAATGCCACTTATAGAAGCTGAAAAATTAGGTGCAGAAATGGAATTTGGTGCAAAATATCCCGAGATAGTTTCAGTTTATTTTATAGAAGATAAAGAAGGTAATCAAATTTCTAAAGAATTTTGTGGAGGGCCTCATGTCAAAAATACTGTAGAATTAGGAGAATTCAAAATTTTAAAAGAAGAGGCTGTTTCAGCTGGTGTACGTAGGATAAAAGCTATACTTTTATAGTTTTTTTGGTTTTATATATGATATAATTATATTTATGAGAATCTTTTCTAGAAAAAAAGATGAAAAAGAATTAGCATTAGTTTTTGATATTAGGTCTTCTTCTGTAGGAGGTGCGTTTTTTGAAATACAAAAACAAGGAATTCCTAAAATCATTTTATCTATTCGTGAACCTATAATATTTGAAAATGAAGTAAATATTGATAGATTCTTATCTTTAACAATAAAATCACTCGAAATAGTAGCTAGTAAATTGTGTATGATGGGAATAGGGAAACCGATAAAGATTTTCTGTGTTCTTTCATCACCTTGGTATGCTTCTCAGACTAGAGTTATAAAACTTGAAAAAAATACACCATTTTTATTTACCTCTAAACTAGTTGATGATTTAATTAAAAAAGAGATTAATATTTTTGAGGAAGAACATTTAAAGAATTTTTCAAATTCTAATAATAAAACTCGTCTCATTGAATTTAAGAATATGAAGACTTTATTGAATGGTTATCAAACTTCTAACCCATTTAATAAAAAAACTAAAAAACTTGAGATGGTTGTTTTTCTATCTATTGGTGGAGACCAAATATTGAAAAAAATAGAGGAGACAATATTTAGACATTTTCATTCTAATGATATTAGATTTTCTTCTTTTGTTATGGCTTCATTTATTGTATCACGAGATATGTTTTTAGACCAAGATAGTTTTCTTTTGGTTGATATAGGTGGAGAGATTACAGATATTTCTATGATAAAAAAAGACATATTAAATGATTCTATTTCGTATCCACTTGGTTATAATTTTATGATACGTAAAATAGCAGAGAATTTAAATTGTACTTTAGGTGAAGCAAAATCTCTTATCTCTTTATATAAAGATGATCACATAGAAGAGTCTGCAGAGAAAAAATTTGAACCGATTATGAATAAATTAAAGATGGAATGGTTAAAAGGATTTCAAGAATCATTAGTTAATCTTTCTAATGATATTTCTATTCCTGCAACTGTTTTTATTACTGTAGATCAAAATTTAGCAGATTTTTTTTCAAAGATTATTAAAAATGAACAATTTAATCAATATACATTATCTGAATCAGAGTTTAAGATTATTTTTCTAGGTATTCAAACACTTCATAATATTACAACTTTTAAAGAAAATGTAATACGAGATCCATTTATTATTATTGAGTCTATTTATATTAATCGTTTTATTTGTTAAAATATAATTATGTCAAGAAATTTACTTCAAGATATGGTGAGAGTAAAAAATACACAAAGACCTATTAAAGAATGGCCTGTTAATAATGTTGAAAGTTTTACTGAAAGAATAGAAAAAAAAGAAGATAAAAAAGAAATTATTTTTAATAAAATAAATCAAAATAATAAAAAGTCTAAATATAGATTTTATTTAGTTGCGTTGATATCTGTTGTTTTTTTACTTTTTGCACTCTCTTTTTTATTTTCAGGAGCAAAAATTACCATAACTCCTAAGATAAAAGAAATACCAATAAATGAAAATTTATCTGCAACAAAAGATTCAAATACCCAAGGCTTGTCTTTTGATTTAGTTGTTATTTCTGGAGAAGAAAATAAAACAATACAAGGAGGAGAAGAAAAAGAAGTAGAGATACCAGCTAAAGGTACTGTAATAATTTATAATTCTTATGGTTCTTCTTCTCAGATATTAGATATTGATACACGTCTAGAAGGATCAAATGGAAAAATTTATAAAACTAGTAAAAAAATAATAGTACCTGGAATGATAAATAGTAAACCAGGAAGTATAGAAGTGGATATCTATGGATCTTCATCTGGTGAAGAGTATAATAGTGCGCCGATTGATTTTAAGGTTTTTGGTTTTAAGGGTACATCTAAGTATTCTAAATTTTATGCTAGGTCAAAAGGAAATATAACTGGTGGTTTTAAAGGAAAAACTTCAGTAGTATCTTCACTAGATAAGGCAACCACAGTTAGTGAGCTCAAGTCTACACTAGAAACTAAACTTTTAAAGAAAGTTTCTGATCAAATTCCAAGTGGTTTCATCTTATTTAAAGATGCTATTATATTAGATATTGATGATAAAAATATCAATTTTATACCTGGTAAAGATAATATGATAACTGTAAATGTTAAAGGTACACTTTATGGTTTTCTTTTTGATGAAAAAAAATTAACTAAGAAAATAGGAGAAGATATCATTGATAAATATGATGGTGGTGATATATATATACCAAATATTCGAGATTTAGCTTTTTCTTTCTCTGATAAAGAGGATATCTCTAGTGCTGATATTAAAAGTATAAGTTTTACATTGTCAGGTGCTCCTAGAATTATTTGGAAAGTTGATGAAGCTAAGTTTGTCACTGATGTATTGAATAAAAAGAAAAAATATTTTAATCAAATTTTATTACAATATCCAAATATCGATTCTGCTGAATTAGTGATTCGTCCTTTTTGGAAATCATCTTTTCCTGAAAAAAGTAAAAGTATAGAAGTAATAGTAAATTATCCTAAATAAATTTAGTAAAATATAGTTTATTAACATTATATATATTGACCTTTGTTTATAAATTTAGTATGATATGCTAACTTAATGAGTGACCCAAAAAACGAAAAAATTTTAACTGCAAGAGGAGTTGTTACTGAATCATTACCCTCCACCTTGTTTAGAGTAAAAATAGAAGACAAAGTAGAAGGTCAGAAAGAAATTTTAGTGTATTTAGGAGGTAAAATGCGTATGCATCGAATAAAAGTTTTAATAGGGGATTCAGTTGAAGTCGTGCTTGATCCTTATGGTGGAAAAGGAAGGATAATTAAAAGGTTGTAATTTTTTTTAGAATGGTGTATTATAGTAATTATAGTTTATGAAGAGTTTTTAATACTGAAAAATAAGGGTTTTTCCCTTGTTTTTGTGTGTTTTAATAAAGTTTAATTTATTTTATGCGAATTAGATCAACAGTAAAAAAAATATGTGATAAATGTAAGATGGTTAAACGCCAGAGACATTTGCGTGTGATTTGTTCTAATCCTAAGCATAAACAAAAGCAATAATTTATGAGAATTCTTGGAATAACAGTACAAGATGAAAAGAGACTTGAAATTGGTTTAACCATTCTTTTTGGAATTGGTATATCAACTGCAAGAAAAATTTTAAAACAAGTTAATATTGATGTTGGTAAAAAAGCAAAAGATTTAACTCCAGATGAAGAAAATAAAATTCGTGCAATCATCGAAGGAATGAAGATAGAAGGGAATCTTAAAAGAGAAATTTCAGGAAATATAAAAAGATTAAAAGATATTAAGACTCATAGGGGTATAAGACATATAAAGAGATTACCAGTAAGAGGTCAAAGAACAAAAACTAATTCAAGGACAGTTAGAGGAAATGTACGAAGAACAATGGCATCAGGTAAAAGAAAAGAGAGTAAAACATAAGTAGTAGTAAAAAGTTTATAAAGTTCATAAAGTAAAAATGGGAAAGACAAAAATCATAACTGAATCAATAAATGAAACTGGTACTGAAGCAAAAGCTAAAGTAAAGACAGTTATAACAAAGACACCTAAGAAAAAAATTACTTCTGGTATTTTGTTTATTGATGCAACTTTTAATAATACTAAAGTTTTATTTGGAGATAAATTAGGAAATACATTATTTTGGTCAAGTGCTGGAAGTCTTGGTTTTAGGGGTGCAAAAAAGGGGACTCCTTTTGCAGCTTCTAAGGTTGGAGATTTGATTGGAGATAAAGCAGCTATTCTTGGAGTAAAAGATTCAGAAGTAGTAGTAAAAGGAGTTGGTTCTGGACGTGAGCCAGTGATAAGGGCTTTTATGGCTCATGGTATAGATATAATTTCTATTAAAGATGCTACACCAGTACCACATAATGGTCCAAAACCTAAAAAACCGCGAAGAGTATAGGAAAGTTGTAAAAAGTTTATAAAGTTCATAAAGTTTAAATAAAAAAATGATAAGTAAACCAAAGTTTAAAATAGGAAGAAGATTGGGTGCTGGGGTATATGATAAATGCCAAACTCCTAAATTTTCAGCTTCTTCTGGTAAATTTGCAGGTCATGGTGCACGTCGTCCAAAAGCACTATCAGAATATGGTGCACAACTTATAGAAAAACAGAAGGTTCGTTTTTCTTATGGTATTACCGAGCGTCAACTTTCAAATTATGTAAAAAAAGCTTCTCATATAAAAGGTGCTGGTACAGCAGAGAAATTTTTCGAAGATCTTGAAACTCGTCTAGATAATGTTGTATATAGAATGGGTCTTGCTCCTAGTAGACGTGCAGCGAGGCAAATGGTTTCTCATGGACATTTTATTGTAAATGTTCATAAAGTTACGATACCTTCTTATGAAGTAAAGGTTGAAGATATAATAAAAATTCGTGAAGGTTCTAAAATAAAGAAAATTTTTGATAATTTAACAGAGAGACTTAAAGATTATAATTCTCCTTCCTGGGTTTCATTTGATATTACAAAGATGGAGGGAAAGATTTTAACTAAACCAAAAAATACAGAAACATTTCTTGATTTAAATGCTGTGCTTGAGTTTTATAGTCGTTAATTTTATTATTGATATCCGCTAATGCGGAAAAGTATTATTAAAATTTAAAAGTAACCTTTTCCGCTAAAAGTAATAAGCGGATAAATAAAAAAATATGCCTGAATATAAAATAATAATGCCTTCTAAACCACGTATTGTTTTAGAAGAAGATAATAAAGGAGTATTTGAAATAGACGGTTTGTATCCCGGATATGGCCATACCTTAGGTAACAGCTTGAGAAGAATTATTCTTTCTTCTTTGCCTGGTGCTAGTATTACTTCTATTAAAATAGAGGGTGTTTCTCATGAATTTCAGACAATGGATGGTATAAAAGAGGATGTAATAGTTATGATTTTAAATTTGAAGAAAATTCGTTTTAAAATGATATCTGATGAACCACAAATTGTTACACTTTCCATAAAAGGTCCAAAAGAAGTTACTGCAAGTGATATAAAAGTTGGTGGACAAGTAGAGATCTTAAATCCTGAGCTTCATTTAGTTGAAGTCACTGGTAAGGTTAATTTAAATATTGAAATGAAAATTGAGAAAGGTTTAGGCTTTATTTCAAAAGAAATTTTACAAAAAGAAAAAGTTGATATTGGTACTATTGCAGTTGATGGTATTTTTACTCCGATTCGTCGTGTATCTTATGAAGTTGAGAATATGCGTGTTGGTGATAATACAAATTATAATCTATTAAGAGTGTCTATTGAAACAGACGGTACGCTTACACCACGTGAAGCTTTTTTGAAATCTATAGAAATAATGATTAATCAACTAAAGTCAATTATTGACTTTAAAGAACCCGAGGAAGAAGTTAAAGAACCTGCCCATAATGCTACGTATAGTGTAGTAGGTGGGGAAAAGAAATCTGACAAAGAAGATACAAAGACAGATGATTTTACTGATGTATTAAAAACTCGTACTGACAGTCTTGATCTTTCTACTAGAACTTTAAATGCTCTTACTGCTGCAAATATCAGAACATTGGGAGGTCTTGCAAGAAAAAAGCGAGAAGATTTACTTGAAGTTGAGGGTATTGGAGAAAAAGGTATAACAGAAATTAAAAATGTATTAAGTAAATTTGGCCTTAATTTAAAAGAATAATAAATCAATTACGAATTAACAATTACGAATTACGAATTAAAAAAATATGCGACACCATAATATTAAAAGAAAATTTGGAAGAGATAAAAATCAAAAAAAGGCACTTTTGAATTCTTTAGCACTTAATTTAATTGTACGTGGAAAAATAAAAACGACAGAACCTAAAGCAAAAGAATTGCGACCTTTTATAGAGAAATTAGTTACTAAAGCAAAAAAGGGTGATATGGCAACACGTAGAGTCGTTATTTCAAAGCTTTCAAATCGTAGCAAAGAGGTTAAGAAACTTTTTGAAGTAATTGCATCAAAATATATAGATCAAAAAGGTGGTTATACTAGAGTTTTAAAACTTGGAGCTAGAAAATCAGATGGAGCTTTAATGGCTATAATTGAATTTGTGTAAACAATTACGAATTAAAAATTACGAATTACGAATTTAAAATAATGAAAAAAGATAATAAAAAAGAAGAAAAAATAATAAATGCAGAAGGAAGAACATTGGGTAGAGTTTCTACAGAAATAGCATCTTCTCTTATTGGTAAGACTAGTGTTTCATATGAGAGACATTTATATTTAGGTTTTCCTGTTAAAGTAATAAATGCTTCAAAAATAAAGATTACTACTAAAAAGCTTGAAGAGATTTATCATACTAGATATTCTGGTTATAGAGGAGGGCTACGTATTTTAAAAGGTACAGAGACTAAAGAAAAAAAGGGTATGAGTGAATTAGTAAAGCTCGCAGTCTATCACATGTTGCCAGGAAATAAACTAAGAAGAGAAATGATGAAGAATTTAGTAGTTGAAGAATAATTTTTATGGAAAATAAAACAACAAAAGAAAAATATATAGAAGCAATAGGAAGAAGAAAAACTTCTACGGCTCGTGTGCGTATTTGGCAAGCAGTAAAGCATACTTTTATTGTTAATGAAAAGGATGCAAAAGAATATTTTAAAACTGAAGAAGAACGTCGTTTGATAGAAGATCCAATAATAAAAGGTACAACAGGTGTAGAAAAAACAAATCACAAATGGAAAGTTGAAGTAAAAGTTTTAGGTGGTGGAGTTCATTCTCAAGCAGAAGCAGTTCGTCATGGATTGGCTCGTGCATTAGTTTTATCTGATATAGAATTACGTGGAAAGATGAAGACATTGGGATATTTAAAACGTGATCCTAGAGCTAAGGAACGTAGAAAATTCGGACTCAAGAAAGCTCGTAAAGCTCCACAATGGTCTAAACGTTAAAAAATATATACTATTTAAAATAGTGTATTTTCACGGTGTGTACTCGAACCTGAATATGGTTAACGAAACCAATATTGTGTATGCCGAAAAAGACACTATTTTAAATTTTATTTCTGTTTTTTAAAATGCCACTTGAAAATAGGGGTATTTTTTGTTAATATGAGTTTATGAAAAATGAAGAAGAAAAAGAAGTTCAGATTCAAGATGAGACCCCGACAGAGGTTGGAGATGATTCTGAAGTTTTGGAGTTTGAATTTAATGAAGATGGAGAAGAAGATTTAAAGAAAACTCTTAAGAAGTTAAGAGCCGATTTGAAGGTTTGTAAGACTGAAAAGGATGAGTATTTAAATGGTTGGCAAAAAGAGAGAGCAGATTTTGCAAACTATAAGAAACAAGAAGATGATAGAAGAGTGAATTTCTCTGAAGTTGTTCGTGAACGTATTCTTACAAGATTTTTGACAGTACTAGATAGTTTTAATATGGCATTTACAAACAAAGAATCTTGGAATAAAGTTGACGAGAATTGGCGTAAAGGAGTAGAATATATATATGCTCAATTGAATACTGTATTTGAAGAATATGATATAAAAGAAATTGGTGTAGTAGGAGAAGATTTTGATCCAAATATTCATCAATCTATAGATATGACGCAAACTGATAAAAAAGAAGATAATCATAAGATTTCTGAAATTGTTCAAAAAGGCTATAAGTTGGGTGATAGAATAATAAGAGCTGCTCGAGTTAATGTTTTTGAATATAATGAGCCAGAATCTACAACAGAAGAATAGACAATGTGAACATTGCGATAAATCTTTTGAAATCTCAGATGGGGAATTTTCTTTATATAAAAAAGTAAATATTGAATTGCCTACTATTTGTAATTTTTGTCGTATTAAATTACATTTGTCTTTTTGGATGTTTGGTAAATTCCGCAAAGGTAAATCTGACCTTTCTGGAGAAAGCTTGATTACTATACTACCTGAGAAAAACAGATATCCTATTTATACATCTTCCGAATGGTATAGTGATAAATGGGAGGCTATGAATTATGGTCAAGATTATGATGAGAATAAATCTTTTTTTGAACAATTACAGGCTTTGCAAGAAAAAATTCCCCACCCACATCAAAGTGGAGTAAAGAATACTAATTGTGATTGGTGTGATGATGTTTGGAATTCAAAAAACTGTTATTTAGCACGCTCTATGGTAGATTGCGAAGATTTACTATATTCATATAGGAACTTAGGGGTTAAAAATTCTATTGACGTAGCAGTGTGTTTTAATTGTGAAAAATGTTATGACTCAGGAGAATGTCATCACTCTTATAAACTTTTTTATTCTAAACATTCTCGAGATTGTATAGATTCTTATTTTTTATATGATTGTCGCAACTGCCAGAATTGTTTTATGTGCTGGAACTTACGTGGTAAATCTTATTGTATTGAAAATGTTCAATATACACGAGAAGAATATTTAGAAAAAATAAAATCATTTAAACTTGGCTCTTATAAGTCCATTCAAAATCACAAGAAATGTTTTGAAGAAATAACTCAAAAAAAAGTAATCCATAGACCAAATTTCAACTTAAAAGTTTACAATTCTGATGGAGATTATTTATTAGATTGTAAAAATTGTCACAATTGCAATACAATTAGTGATTCAGAAGATTGTTATAATTGTATTCGTGGGGCATGGAAAAAATCTGATATTGACGCCAATGGATCTTGGAATTCTGAATTGTTAGGAAATTGTAGTAGTTGTTTTGGTGGTTATGCTCAAAAATATTGTGCTTGGTCTACTTCAAGATATTCTGAATATTTGGATTTATGTATTGAGTGTGAATATTGTTTTGGTTGTGTCGGTTTAAAGAAAAAGAAATATTGTATTTTAAATAAACAATATGGAAAAGAAGAATATGGAAAGTTGAAAGAAAAAATTATTTTAAATATGAGGAAAAATAAAGAATATGGGAAGTTTTTACCATATTCTATGAGTGCTGGGCCGTTTAATTTTTCTACCAGTTATCTATATTTTCCAAATACAAAAAAAGAAGATATTTTAAAACTCGGAGGTTATTGGGAAGATAGTATTGAAAGTAATATTGATGGAATGAAAACTAGTGAATTGCCTGATGACATCAAAGATGTTAAAGATTCTATCATAACTCAAGCGTTAATTTGTGGAGAGACGGGTTGGCGTTTTAATATTGCCAAAAATGAATTAATTTTTTATAAAGAGAATAATATTCCACTTCCACGCTATCATTTTGATGTGAGAATAAAAAATAGTTTGAAAGATTTAACTGTTCTTCAATCATATCCATATACTTGTTTTTATTGTGAGAAAGACGTAGAAGCCTATTATTTACCAGAATGGAAATATCAAAAAATTGCTTGTGAAGAGTGTTATAAGCAAAATATAAATTAACTTAACACTTTCAGACGATCGTCCGAAAGTGTTAAGAAAAAGTTATGGAATATAAAAGTGAAATAAAAAACTGCTAGAACCCCGAACGAAAGCGAAGCTTCATACGGGGCATGCTGTAAAAAAGTTATGGATTATAAACCACAAAACGTAATATGTCAAAACTGTAAGACTCAGTTCACCATAGAGCCAGAAGATTTTAATTTTTATGAAAAGATAAAAGTCCCTCCACCGACTTTTTGTCCGGAATGTAGATTAACTGGGAGGCTTCTTAATATTATGGAAAGGACTCTTTACAATGATATTTGTGATAATTGTGGTAAAAAAATAATAAGTCATTTTTCTCCTGAAACATCATATAAAGTTTTTTGTTCTTCTTGTTGGTGGGGAGATTCTTGGGATGGAACAGAATATGGGAAAGATTATGATTTTAATAAAACATTTTTTGAACAATTTCATGAATTAAGAAAAATTGTTCCTTGTCAAGCAATGAATATGAAAAATTCTACAGATTGTAAATATTGTAGTGGAATTGATCGTTGCAAAAATTGCGTTTATGTTTTTAGTGGATTACAGTCGATTAATTGTTATTATTGCGTAACCCCAATTTTTGTTAAAGATTCTATTGACTCAGATTTTATAATTAATGGAGATCATGTATATGAAGCTTTTAATTCAAATCAGAATTATAATACTAAATTTGCATATTTTTCAGACGGATCTCTAGATTCAGCTTTTCTTTTTAATTGTTTAGGATGTAGTAATTGTTTTGGTTGTGTAAATTTAAGAAATCAAAAATATTGTATTTTTAATAAACAATATTCTAAAGAAGAATATCAAAAAGAGATACAAAAATGGGATTTAGGAGATTATAAAATTGTTCAAAAAGCAGAACAAGAATTTATGAAACTTTTTTATAAAACACCAAAACATTTTGCTAATATAATTAATTCAACAAATGTAATTGGTGATAATATTAAAAATTCAAGAAATTGCAAGATTTGTTTTTCTGTCTTTAATGGAGTAGAAAATTGTAAATATATTTTTTATAGTGGTTTATTATTAAAAGATAGTTATGATGTGACACTAGGAGGAGATACATCTGAATTACTCTATCAAGCAACAGGTAGTACTAGGTGCCAAAAAGCTTTTTTTGTAAGAGCAAGTAGTAATTTGGTTGATGTAGAATATTCTGAGAATTTATATAATTGTTCAAATTGTTTTGGTTGTGCTAAATTGAGACATAAAAAATATTGCATTTTAAATAAACAATACTCAAAAGAAGAATATAAGAAATTAATTCCCAAGATTAAAGAACATATGATGAACGTACCTTATAAAGACAAAGATGGTAGAATTTATAAATATGGTGACTATTTTCCACCTGAACACTCAATGTGGGCATATAATGAATCACTAATTCAACAATATTTTCCTCTTAAAAAAGAAGAAGTAAAAAAATGTAATTTTTCTTGGCACAATCCTCCTGAAAGAGATTATCAAATAACATTAAAAACGAAAGATTTACCAAATCATATAAAAGATGTAGATGATTCTGTATTAAATGAAATAATAGAATGTGAACATAATGGTAAGGAATGTAATCAACAATGCTCTACCGCTTTTAGAATTTTACCGAATGAATTACAATTTTATAGACAAATGAATATTACATTACCTCGACTTTGTCCAAACTGTAGGCACTATGAACGATTAAAAAAAATTAATCCACCTAAATTATGGCATAGAAAATGTATGTGTAATGGTGTAGAATCATACAATAAAGAATATAAAAATACGATTAAACATTCTCATGGGGATAGTCCATGTATGAATGAATTTGAAACTGCTATCAGCGACGAACGTCGAGAAATAGTATACTGTAAAAAATGTTATCAAGCTGAATTTGTATAATAAAATGAAAAAGATAAAAAATAAAATAGAATATTTAAAACAAGTTTTACCAATGCTTTGGCAGACTATTAAATTTAGAGTTAAAGTATCATGGTATAAGATAAAAAATTAGAAAAACCTTAACCTAGCATATATGCTAGGTTAAGGAAATTGAAAATAAGATGGAATATAAACAAAAAATAAAAAACTGTCAGAACCCCGAACGAAAGCGAAGCTTCATACGGGGCAGGCTGTAAAAAAGTTATGGATTATAAACCACAAAACGTA